>JACCDH010209220.1_pt1 | contig 35986 bp, 32 predicted proteins | sample 7442481 | NCBI WGS metagenome assembly JACCDH01 (sample SAMN15323433, study PRJNA562643) | freshwater metagenome | isolation source: river surface water | place: USA:Blue River Watershed | collected 2017-08-15
GGTCATCGCCGAAGTTTTTAGCGGGGGAGAGTTATGGCACGACGCGTGCGGCGGGCTTGGCGAAGCATTTGCAGGATCGTCATCGGATTTACATCAATGGGGTGCTTTTGATTTCGGCCGTGTTGAATTTTGGGACGAATGATTATGCGATTGGGAATGATTTACCGCGGGCTTTGTATGTGCCATCGTATACGGCGGCGGCTTGGTATCACAAGAAATTGAGTCCGGCATTGCAGGCCCGTCCTTTGGCGGATATCTTGAAGGAGTCGGAGGCTTGGTCGATTGGCGAATATGCGTCGGCCTTGATTAAGGGCGGATGGATGTCGGCGGCCGAGAAGGATGCCATCGCGACTAAACTGGCGTATTGGACAGGACTTTCCAAAGAGTTGTGTTTGCAGGCCAACTTGCGTGTGGACGAGAATCGGTTTTACAAGTCTTTGCGTCGTGGGGATGGATTGACGGTGGGACGTTTGGATGCGCGATTTACGGTACGGGATTTGGATGATGCAGGGGAGTATGTGGAGTTTGATCCGTCGTTTGCGAATATTGATGGGCCGTTTACGTCAACGGTCAATGATTATTTACAAAAGGAATTGAAGTTTAAGGACGAGAAGGTGTACAATGTGTTTGGGGACGTTTATCCATGGTCGTACAAGAATGTGCAGAATAAGTATTTGAATGTGGCGGAGAGTTTGCGGGATGCGATGGCGAAGAATCCGGCGCTGAAGGTGTATTTGGGCTGTGGTTATTATGATTTCGCGACGCCGTATTTCACGGCCTTGTATGACATTGAGCACATGTTCTTACGTCCGGAGCAGCGGAGCCGCGTGGACATCAAGATGTACGAGTCGGGCCACATGTATTACATCCACAAACCTTCCTTAATTCAATTCAAAAAGGATATCGACAGCTTTTTCGATTCTTCGAAATAAGTCGTAGTTTTGCAATCCATTCAGAGGGGTGTCCGAGTGGTTTAAGGAGCACGCTTGGAAAGCGTGTGTAGGTCTCAAGCTTACCGAGGGTTCGAATCCCTTCCCCTCTACCAAGCCTTTCAGCGTGAGTTGGGAGGTTTTTTTTGTTTTCTGTCGTGTCCCAAGCTTACTTGGGCGAGCAGATGAAAATATAAAAGCGTCACCATTCGCACAGCGAATGGTGACAGGCTTTATTGATTTATGAATAAAATTTTATAATAATTCATTATTAATTTATAATTCACTTCATTTTCCCCATTATTATCATTTTAAAAGTATTATTAGATGGTAATTTCATTATCCTTCACACCATTATTATTTAGTGAAACTTACATTTTACTTTCAGGAGGTGGAGTTTTCCAAAATATATAGCAAGTAAGGGATTGCAAATGTTGAATTTAGATGTAATACAAAAATGAATGTTTAAGTTACATTTCATATTAATAATTGTGCCCAAAATAAATTTTTCAATTCAGTACAAATCGTCTTCAAACCATAATGAGTAGTTTTAGATTCGATTTGAATAACCTCTTTCAAAATTTCATCATAGAATGGCAATTTATCGATATAATTATCATTATCGTAGTTCACAAATTGAACTTTATATTGTTCTAAATCTAATTTCAGTGAATCTGGTTTTTTAAATAGACATCGGAGTAATATATATTTCTGATATTCATGAATATCCTCAGATTTAAGAATTTCAATAATGGATAAATTTGAGAATTCACAAGTTTTATGTAAGGAGTATTCAATTTCATTCATACTCTTTGAATATTCTTCATCGCCTGGATAAAAAATTACAAACTTTGTATTAGTTGCAATATAGACCAATAATTGAAGAGCTAAAGCATTATAATTTGCACCTTTAGGGTATCGAAAAATTATATCCTTTAATTTTCGCACATTATCGTAAGTAAACATTGAATAGTCTAACTGATAAAAATCATTCCTAAAATCAGTTGGTTGAGAATGTACTATATTATTTAAGTATCTATAATTGGGATATTTTTCTTGATAATGTTTTATCTCTCTTTGAGATTTTAACATATTTTTTAAAAAGAAAATCGATGAATCATATGTAACTATTTCTTCTTCATTTTCTTTTAAAATACTTTTAGATTGATTAACATCTTTACTTTTTTTGTTTAAGTCACTTTTTTGAATAATTGAAAAATTATATCCACCCATTTCATTAAATGAACTATTTACTGAAACAAAATCTTTTTCAATTTTCAATGCATTTGAAGACGAGTTTAATCGATAGTCTTTAATGATTGTTTTTGATTTGTTTAATTTTAATCCATATTGCTCGATAATTTCTTCAATTTGACAAAAGGATTTTCTTGTTTTTGAAAAATCATTATTGAAAAAAATAAATTCGTCGGTTATTCTAAGAATTTTGATATTCTCTCTTTTTATTCGTGTTTCAATTTTGTCTAAAAAATACTCTGCAAGATATTCATCTGGTTTACTCCCAATAATTAAGCCTTTATCTTTTTTAAAAATCTGATCTTTATTGTTTTTAAAAATAACTTTTAATGAATTTGCTAGTACATTATAATATATAGATCGTTCATCAATCTCCAAATCATTTTTAATCTCTTCTAACAATAAATTATGATTTATGGATTCATAACAATTAAAAATGTCAATTTTTACTGAAATAATATTCCCTTTTTCTAATTCTGAATTACACTGAAAAATCAAATCTTCGTCATCATATTTTTCAGTACTTGGAATAAAATTTGTTTTTAATTTCAAATAATTCACAAGATTATATCGAATGATAATATCATCAAAATTTAATGATATCATTTCTCTATTGGCAACTTGATTATATGGAATTTCAAAATTGAATCCTATTTCTGTTTGGTAAAATATATTGTATTTGTTTTTGATTGTAGTGATTTTATTTAATCCATTTTTCACAAAATAGGAATCATTATGGTATGTAGTTGAGATGTAATCATAGAATAACGGATATTTGTTTAAATCAGAAATATAATTTGAAATAGATTCTTTAATTGTTTCATGACTAATATCATTTAAATCAATTTCAGGTTTATTCTTTATTGATAATTGGACAATATTTAAATCTAACATTTTAAAAAAAACTTCTGACGTTATTTTTACATCTATAAGAGCTCTATGTAAAGTTGTTAATTTAATGTTAAAGAGTTTTTCGTACAATTCACCTAATTTGGGATATTTTAAATTGGGTAAATCACAATAATTCACACTACTTTTCATTGTGCAAATTTGCGGGTAATCTGAAAAATTAAACTCCTTCTTGAATTCGTGTATATATTTAATTATTACACTCAAATCAAAATCGCAATTATGGGAAATTATAGTTGGCCTAAACCTTTCTATAACATTTATAAATTCAGCAATTATATCTCTTTTTCTAAATCCGTCCTTTTCGATTAATTCAGCCGTGATTCCTGTCAGTTTTTCAATATTTTCTGGGATTAATACATTTGTACCACTGCTTTTAATTAAATATGTTTTCTCTTTAATCAACTCTCTATTATAATCGTAAAGTTGCCAAGCAATTTCTATAATTTCAGGATATTGACTTAAATGATCATCATAATCATTTTTAATAATTAATCCATTTGTTTCGATATCAATAATCAATAAATAATTCATTTACTTTTTTATTAACGGTTTTTGATAAATTAATTAATCACGTATTTGAAATTCATAAATCGAAGTTTGCCAAGTAAAATATATTTATTGAAAGCTTCACTTAGCCTTACCTGGAAGTTTTGCTAGATGATTTTCATTTCTTAGACCGAAGCGAAGCTAAAAATTTAACTAAAGTTTAGTTAAAAGAATATAATCCATATGAACCTATTTATGCTTAGGAAATTAAATAAATATCGACTTGAAAATGAGGACTTTATTATTAACGTCTTTTGTTTTAATTAACTATAGAAAAGTTATATGTTGGATATTAATTATAATCTTTATGCTAAGTGCTAATCAGCATAAGGTCTTTAAGTGAATAATCATTCTCAATCAAATAATGTTCCGGTTGTACGTTTAACTGCGTTAGCACGTCCAATTTTAGTAAATTCAATACCAACCATTTGTTTAGCAACATTTTCAATAATACCATTCTGAACTTTATTTCCTGTCTGTTCTTTTATCATTATTACAATATCAACTAATTTAACCTCATGCTGTTTGTCAAGTGCTTGATTAATGATGTATTGGTATTGAGTTAAAATTCCAGAAACACTTTCTTCATTGACATTTTGTGACATTGAATTTCTGATTGGCTTTTCATTTTCTGTGTTGTCGTCTAAAATTTGTTGTACAAGTGATGGTGTATTTATTGTTTTTTCTTCGCTTTTATTTTCAGGTTGAATTTCGTTAGTCCGTTTTATTTCTTCCTCATGGATTTGTAACGCGTTATCTGTGTCAGAAAAATCAGTAGAATCTTTTTGATGTTCTTCTATATTTACTTCGGTAGTTGTTTGTATTTGAGATGTTTTAAAGTCTTTATAAAAACGCAAATTCAATGATTCATAATAGTTATCATAGAACTTACGAAATCCGAAAAATGATCCTAAAAGAATAATGGCATAATTGAAACTATCTTCAAAATTTTTCAAATAATCCAAATTCTTGAACAGTTTTGTATGTGAAATATCGTCTGAATTTCGAATTTCGTCTCGAAGCATTAAGTATAGTGGCGTAACAATATATTGTTTTATATCGCGGTCTGTTGTTTTAGAAACATAATTTTTGAGATGTTCTTCTGTTTTTAAAAAATTGATAATTTCTGGTAGTTTTGCTGTAGGGTTTACAGAATTAAGTTTCTCTAAAAAGTTATATATTGCACTACCTTCAAATGATTGATGACCATTAGAATATGCAAAAACTTGTCCTGCATCATAGAAGTAGCCAAGTGTAGAGTTTGGAAAGTAATCAAAGCGGTCATAAGCAATTAAGTACTCCCAATAATTCCCTTGTTGAATTTTGTTTGCCTTTGTTCCGTGTTTTCTAAATTCTAAGCCATTAAAAATATTTTCAAGTCCGATGTTGGCAACATATTTTTCTATAGGGTATTCTATTTTGCAAGTTGTCCAAAGTGCTGAAATTGCCTTTTCAACTTCCTTTTTTTCAATATCTTTTTCAATTGAAGGTAGTATGGTTTCAAAAACTGGATTTTCAAGTCGTATTCTTTGGTCAATTTTTGATTCAATAGATGTTTGGGCTTGTTTGGAAAGTGGATAGACTGCAACAATATCGTTGATTTCAAATTGAACAAACTCGCTTTCATTTGTTGGAGTTTTTTCCAAATGAAGAATTAAATATTCTTCGTCATAGAAAAATGGTGTAGTAGTTTTAAACATCTTAACGACCATTTCTTTTACATGGTTATCTATTTCACCTTCAAATAAAATGAGTGATTGTAAAGGGATAAATGTATATCCCGCTCTATAAAAAAACGTAAACTGCTCTCGTAATACTATACTTAAAAATTGCTTCATCATTAAAAGTCAAAATTGTTTGTTGAACGACCTGTTGTTCTTTGGTTTAAAATTTCTGAAATTGATATTTCAGTGCATTCGCCCTTAAACTTATCAACCAAATCGTGAGTGTATCCAAAATAAGTGAGATACAAATTTTTTCTACTTCTTGTCATTGCCACCATAAATAGAGTAACAGCATTACTAGGATGCAAATGGAAACTGTTATTTAGAAATGGTAAAAAGACATTGTCAAAATCTAACCCTTTGGAGCTATGGTAAGTCATTAAGATGGCTTCTTTATTTATTTCGGCATCACTTAACGAACCATAGCCACTTCCGATGAATTGAAATTTGATGCCATTATTTCGAAAATGTCTATTTAAATCACCATAATCCGGCCTATTCCAATTATTCTTTTTTTCGCTCCATTCCGGCTTATTATTTGCCTTTAGAACATGATTAGCAAATTTTGTAATCATGTTGAGAGTGGGAAGTAAAATAACTGAACTATCACCAACATTTGCACCTTTTTGAGCTTCTTGGTAAATATATTTTACCTCTTCAGTTTCGCTAGAAGCTTCGCATAATCGAATATTAACATCTTGTTTTGTTACGTCACGTTTAGCTCCCCAAATGTTCATTGATGGGAGAATTTTTTGAACCGCAGCAATTATACTCCTCGTTAAACGATGGATAGTATTTAGGTTAAATGCCCTAGCATTTATAATATCTCCAACCTGACTTGGATCTACAACAGTTTCATTCCATTTTGGGTCAGTATCATATATTGATTGGTTCGAATCGCCAGCAACAATAATTCTATTAGATCTATTATTCATTGCAAAAAGTACCTTTGATGGCAAGTCTTGTACTTCATCACAGAAAATGTAATCGTAGTTTGACGAATCTCTATCGACAAAATCATAATATGTTTTGACTGGAATATTCTTTGTAATGCCGTAAAACTGTTTTAACTCGTTGATGCCTGTTTCAAACATATCCTTCAATGCTAGAGTGAAAACAAGTACAACGACAGTCGCATTTGGCTCATTTTTTAATCGATTCATTAAGGAATGAACTAACAGCACTGATTTGCCACTACCTGCGAATCCCTTAACCCAAATATTCCCTGTTTTTATCGACTCAACATTAATAAATTCCCTTTGATCAGGGTCAAGTTGGTCTTCTCTTATCATCCAAGCCATAGTTTGTTATCCTTTTTTATTTTTTAATAATTCCTTCTTCCCTAGAAGTTATGGTTAAGTTATCTGAATTGTATAGTTTATCGCCACTGAATTTCGGTTTCGAATCTCGTACTTGTTGAGCAAAATCTCTCATTCCAAGCTCGTCTGCTGCCGTAGAAAGCCAGCTGAAATCACTCTCCGACATTTGATTTAACTCGAACTTATTTTTCCAAAAATCAAATGCTTGTAGAATCATTTCTTTGCCTTTAGGATCGTTATCTTTTTTTAACAGTTTACCAAGTTCGTATAAGCTATGGGGCTTTTGCGGATCCAGTTTTATCGATTCTTCAAGAATTTCCTTGAATTTAACTTTATCCTTATTTTTTAGTTTGTAAGCGTAATTGAACGCTGTAGTGGCATTTTTGTCTTTAGAATAACCTTGTTCGTAATACTCCAAAGCCTTGTCATCATATCCTGCATTAGAATATAACACACCTATTTGATTGTAATTATTTACACTTGGATAGATTTCATTTAACAGTTCTAGAGTTTCCGCTGCCCTTAAGCCATTTCCAACCTTTTCATAGGCTTTATAAAGTATTTCGAGTCCTTCTTTAGTAGGCTTTCCGCCATTCTGTTCTGCCTCTATATTTGCTTGCCTTTCTGCTTTGAGGACAATTCTTTGTTCAGTTGATAATTCTTTATTCGCAAAAGGGTTTATTGGTTCAACCATAACAGATTGTCCAACCGATGTTGCCCTCGCAAGCAATAACTTGTCTGTTGTAATTTCTAATTCAAGCTTTACTGGTGTATTTCTTTTGAACCCACTAGAACTATTACTTACGATTTTAATATTGTATAGTAACTTATTTGTATTTCCAAGGCAAATAGGAAGTTCAATTGCTTGCTGTCCTTCCTGACTAGTCACTAAGTCATCAATAATAATCAGGTCGCAAGGAATGTGCGTCCCAGCTTTAAGAATTACTTTAGGTGTTTCATCTTTGGTAATCACAAGGAATGGCTCACTTGTTATTGGCTGTATAATGTTTTTATTGAACCCATTGAAAATTAAGGAATGAATTGAAGCTCCCGCAGAAACATGTATTTGTAAATCTCTCGGTACTAGAAGTTCAGATTCTTTGAAATGCTCCTTTAATGCGGCTTGAACATATGGGTTTTTCGAACTACCACCAATGAAAAGAACATAATCAATTTCTTCCTTTGTTAATGCTGCTTTTTTTAACGCTGTTTGAATGGGACTGAAAATTGTTGCAAATTCTTCTATTACATTTTTTGTTCTATATGAAACTAACGAAGTTGATTTTAAAAATGCCTTCATAGCTTCATTAAATTCAGCATATGAAAGTTTAGGTTCTGAAAGAGTTAATACCCCTTTCCTAGTATCAATTTCTAATCTGTTGCCAACTGAAACATAATCTTTACTTATAGATTCGGTGGGCAGAATGCGGTTACTCATTTTTAATGAAATGTTCTCACAAATCATTATTTTTAGTTGCTCAGCTGGTTTAAGCAATTGAGTTACTATTCGATTTTTTTCGGGGGTTCTAAAGTCTTCATGAGATTTTCCGCTTTCCTTTAGCAATTGCGGAAAAAGAAAATCAATAGCTATAAGTCTGTCAATATCATCACCGCCAAGTTTTTCAAATTTCGATATGGAAAGATTCTTTGAATAAATGCCATTTAAGTCTTTGCCTAATTCAAGAATTGAAACATCACAAGTTCCTGCACCAAAATCAAATACTAAAACCTTGGGATTATCTCCCTCTGGTAAAGTCAAAGGATTATTTTCACTTGACGAAACTTGAACATAGCTCAAAAACGCTGCGTTTGGCTCATCAATGAGAGATTGTTTATTGATGGAAATTCCATTTTGTTCTAAAGCGAAGATTAGTTCTTTACGTTGATTTGCTTCAAATGAAGCGGGTATACTTACAGCAAACTGCATGTTTGTTGGCAAATTGTTATTCCTGATATATCTGTCTATTTGTGCTTTGAGATATTGAAAGAAGACTTTCGCTGCGTCTTTTGGGTTGAGAATAGGAGAGTTACTATTTCTATCAAGTTCGCTATTGTAGTATTTGGAGCCTAAATCTTCTCCAAGTTCCATTTTGAAAGAATACCAAACATTTACCCCCTTTTTTAGCTGATATTTCAAGTCGGCTGCTCCTTTACCAACCAAAAGCTGATTATTATACCAAGCTATTACTGTTGGGATTTTTTCCGATGACATAATTGCTCCATCATCCAATTTTTGATTTAGCCAAATTGGTTTTGTTGTAATCTCTTTTGTCTCTTTGTCAATTAATGCAATTGAAACAACGGTTGTTGAAGTCCCAAAGTCTATACCTATGAATGAAGTATTAAAAATATCTGTCGCAGGTCGAGCAACTTGAGTATTTCTTAATGCTGGGAATAAGCTTTTTATGTTAATATCTGTCGCCATGCATTTCTATTTTTTGCTTCTAAAGTATTATTATTTTTAGCTGTTTGGTTGGGAAAAAGCAAATGTGCTGCAATTTTGTCGGCCTATGCGATTGGTTGAAACTCTTTTAACTTTGCTGAAGCGTTGGTTAGTATGTTCGTTTACTCCTTCGTTTTATTTTTGCATTGTCGTCTTTTAGCATGACCGTTAACGTTTTCGGGCTTTTCGTTCGTGCGAGTTTTTGGAGCGCATAGTCTCAATTTAATTCTAAATATTTAAAAAATCACAAAGCTTCAATTTTGCAAGTCAGCCCGCCTGACGCAAAACCCATGTTAGTGGTAGTAATTCTATTTTCGTTTGATTGGTAGTTGATGTCGTGCATAACCGTTATTTTCTCCAATTTTTATTTTGTCTTTTTCAACTGTTATAAAAAATTGTCTGCCATTATTGTCTGTATAGTTTTGAGTGTATAAAGATAAAATGTCATTAGAATAAGTTGCGATTTTTTCACTAGGCCATTTTAAGTCAAAGTGTTTTGAAATGTTTGAAAGAACCTGTCTAACTCTATCCTCGCTTGAAAGAATTGTGTCAAAATTTTTGATGTGTTCAATTATATCCTGTATGAAACGCTCTCGTTCTTGCTTGTTCTCGAATGCTCTTTGAATTTCTCGTCTTAGTTGCGATGGGATTTCGTTCAGTTGCTTCTTTTTTGCATTCTCTATTTTTAGCGGTCTATCGGAATTTATTGGCACTTTAATTCTGATGTCTTGTCGCGCGCCATTTACTGGGTATTGGGTTTTCTTATCAATATGAACGTCCGCACTTTTGTCGTCCCAATTTTTAACTTCTCGACTTCCTCTTTTGTGATCGTCAATAATTATTGTTTGTCTTTCTATCAGTCCTTTAAGAGCCATAAATTAGTCAACTACTTGTGAATTATTGAAGTTACCTTAAACTGTGCCGTAAATAAACACTCTTGTATTAATCCCTAATTACTTGGACACACGCGTTGAAATTGTTGTTTATAATAAGTGAAAAAATCATTCAAGAAAAGACCTATTAGATTTCAAATAATTATACCACTCATGCCTCTCTTTCCTTTCCCATTAAAAAATTAGATTATACATGATAGGTACTAAATGCAATTTATAATTCTGCCCGTTAATTTATGGTGTAAATATAAGCTATTTATTAAACGGTCACTCAAATCTTTAATTTAAGCGACCGCTTATCCTTAAAACCTCCTCAAATCCTCTCCCTTACCCTTCCTTTCCAGGTAATTCACCATCGAATTAGCCACCCGGTTAAAGACTGCATCTTGCATGTTTTCTTTGGCGAAGGCGGCGCTGTTTTCCCGTCGGATGTTCATTTTTTCGGCCATGTCCACGGCATCAAGCGTGGCACCCAAGAAGCTAAATGAATACTTGCCGCTGGCCTCTTTGGTTTTGATGAGATCCTGAATTTGGGCTAGTGAGAAGAATTTGGAGACGTTTTCATAGCCGTCAGTCAGGATTACGATGATGGCGGTGTCGCCCTCGTTTTCGAGTAGTTGGTCCACCCGATTAATGCTGAGACCGATGCCGTCCAATAAGGCTGTTCCTCCGCTGGGTCTATAGTTGATTTGGTTGACGCTCGGGAGTTGGTCGACCGGTAAATTAGCAAAGCGGATATCTACGTCATTGCTAAATACGGTTAACCCTACGCGTATATCCTGGTCGGGAAATTCCTGCGCAATGGCTTTGATTTTTTTGTTTTGGGATTCAAGGCCGCTTAAGGTCGCGTCCACACAATCACACATCGATCCGCTTTGGTCTAATACGAAATGGTAAATGGTTTTTTGCTTGTTCATGGTAGTCATATTTGATTGTTAAATTTTCGTTATACCCATTAATACCCAAATCGGGAAAACGTCACTCCTTTTTTTTGAAAAATTTTTATTTCCGGGATTTTAGCTAATTTCAGGCCAACAATAATTAAGCTTTGGCCAAAACCTACGACCAGTCGAATCAACCTTTTCTTGACCTATTTCAGGCCAATCGGGATCGTGGTATTGACCGTATTTACATCGCGCACAAGGATTATTTTATCGAATATTTGGCGCAGTTTTATCCGATGTATGACGAGCTGGAGGAATTGTATTCCGATGCGGTCGTGGTGCTCCATGAACAATTGATTAACCCTTCGTTCGCTTTGACTTGCACAATACAAACTTACCTCAACGCCATCGGGCGTAATCAAGTATTTAAACGGATTAAAAGCCAGCCAAAAGAAATTCGTTGGCCCGAGGACTTTGTTTGTGAGGACTGGTTGGCGGAAGTTGAATTCAGCGGGATTAGCGACATGGAATACGAAATTTTTCTGCGGCTTTTCCAAAAAATGGCAAAAGCCAAGTCGAAATGTTATCAAATTTTCCAATTGTTCTATTACCAGGAATTGCCTATGTGGGAAATTGCGATAGAATTGGGCTATAGCTCTGAGGCCAATGCTCGAAATCAAAAGTATCAATGTTTGGTACGCCTGCGTGAAAACATAACTAAACTGCTCAAATCAAACTCATGATACGTCCCATCGAAGAATTAATGGCCTATTATGCGTTTACCATCGAGGATGCGCAGGCTAGAAAACGCCCAAGCTTGTCGGCCAAAGCCCGCGCCATGGCCGTGGAGTTTGAAGCCATCATGAAGGATCCCAATTTTATTCGGGCATTAGTAAGTCGTTTTGGTGCGGAGGCCACCGGGGCGGAGTTGAGGCAGTTGGCAAATCTTTACTTGACCAATTTTGTTCAGGCTATAGTAGATTTAGACTCGCCAACGGCCGAATTGGAATCCATTGATTTGGCCTTTGAATCAGATGTGGAAAATTTCGTACGGATGCAGGAGCGGGATCGATTGCGGAAGCGCTTTAAGGCCTTGGAAGAAGAAGTTCTTATGTCCTCGAATGATGCTATAGAACCTAAATTACTTTCGAACGAGAGGTACAATATGGCTATGTTTGAGGAGGCAGAACCACCTAAGGAAAAAACAGATGAAGGCAATTTGTGGAAAATCATTTTCCTAATCATTGCACTCGCTGTAGCTGCGATGTTGATACGATTCGTTTGGGTTTTATTCAAATCCTAATCAGTTAATGTGCTGTTTTGAGATTTATTTTTGGGTTTATTGTTAGGCGAGTTTAATAAAATTGTCTTCGAGTTTTACGTTAAAATTTATTTCAGCTTTTAGAGCCCCAAATACCTTTAATACCGTATCAATCGTTGCGCTGTTCGCACTACTTTCCAATTTAGAAATTTGCGCTTTTTGAACCCCAACGAGTTTGCCCAGTTCAGCCTGAGTCAAATGACGTTCTTGTCGGGCCGCTTTAATCATTTTCCCCAACACATCCATTCGAAGTTTGTATTCGTATTCGTCCCGGTCGGAAGTCCCAACTTCGCCGATATACTTGTCCTTCATTTCAGCAAGTGAATAGGTTTTGATTTCTTTCGTTACCATGGTATCTGTTATTCGTTTTCGAAAATACAGAAAGTTTCTAAATTTAGAAACTTTAATTAAATGATAAGTTATATCAAATTTATAACCCCAGACTTTAGTCTGGGGGAGGAAGACTCACAATCCTATCCTCTTCCTCTCCCCGCGATTCCCTTGCACGTAATAATGCTTCGCTAATTCCTTCCCCAATGCCTTTTCGAAATGCCCTTTAATCTTGGATAATTTTTCCGATGCAGAATTGTGTAGTGCATTGCACATATCATCAATCGACTGGCGCATTTCTTCTAGAGATCCTAAGGATGAAATGTTGGCATAAATCTCCTGTAATTCAGATTTGTGTTCCACCAAGCTCGTTAAATGAATGCCTTCCGGGTGGCGTATGAAAAGTAGGTATAAGGTTTTCTCCAAAGGTTTCATGCGGATTTCCAAATTCCCATAAGCCGGAATAACGAGGTTGTTTTCAGGCGTTACCATCAATGGGCTCGGTTGAATGTGTTGGCGCATATTCTGCGCAAACAACATCTTTATCCGCAAGGATTCTAACAGTTCGAGTACATGATTGATTTCAGGGGGTGATAACTTAGGGGCCAGGCGCTCCATGCAAGCAGGACAAATATCCGCCGTACGCATTTTGAGGATTACCTCCCGTTTATTTTGGCAGAAATCATTCACACAACCCACGGGTTCTCGGTGGAGGATATGGGCCAACTCCCTTTGGGTCCTGACCATTTGCTTCTGCACCATCAGCGCGAGAATGTGGTAGGCAATAGGTAATTCAGGCGGGCAATGGATGAATCGTTCCCAGGCTCCCGCGTGGATAAATCCATTACGTGGATGCGCTGGGTCCAAATACCCAAAGAAGCGATTTTCATTCGGTTTTTCGGTCAAGATGAAGACGAAACTATCCGCATCGATGGCATTATTATGGCGTGCCGTTTGGCAAAGACTAAAGAGGTCCGACCATGGCAAGGCATGCTTGTCGGGAAGGGAGATAGGCTCCCTGTTCCCAACAAACTGATTCATGCCCGAAATGGCCTGTAATAATCGCAGGGTGGCGTCAAAAGTATCTTGTTGGACGTCTTCGCCCCGAAAAAGCGTTGCTCTCATGTCTATTTCTTGTCAAATAATTCGTCCAAAGAATCTCCTCTACGTTTTTTGTCCATGTAGGAGTCCATGGAGTCTGAGAGTTTATCCCAGACCTCCTGCTTCATGGAAGTTTTTTGAAAGGCCATCGCATTTTGACGCTTAATGCGCATTTGTTCTGCCATATTCACTGCGTCCAGCGTTGCTCCTAGGTAACTAAATGTCCAGCGGCCTGTCGCTTCCTTGCTCGAGATTAATTCTTGGATCTGTCGCAAGGTATAGATTTGGGACGCATTTTCATAGCCATCCGTAATGATCGTGATGACGGCCGTATCTTCGGGTGATGTCATGTGTCTTTCGACCTGGACAATGCTCTTGCCGATGGCATCCAAGAGGGCCGTGGAGCCATTGGGGAAGTAATTATGGATCGTTTGCATGGACATTTCGCGGACACTTAAATTGTCAAACAGTTGTTTGACTCGGGTGTTGAAAAAGGTGAGCCCAACTCGAATTTCTTGTTCAGGAAATTTGGATTGCAATTCCATGATTTTGTTGCGCTGCTCAAATAGGCCATTGATGGTTTGATTTACGCAATCGTTCATGGACCCACTTTCATCCGTGATGATGTGATAAAAGGTTTTGGGCTTATCCGTATTCACAACGTGAATGTATATATGATTTGGATAATCTCCGCCAAAGACATATTCTGTCACGGGGCATAACCATAAGATATGTCCCTCGGCGTCTGCTTTATAATAGGCACCGATTTCCACGGGAGCGTGTCCCACGGCATCTAAGAGTTCCTGATCTTTTCCCATCCCAATTTTCTTTAAGGCATGGGTCTGTTCTGCATAAGGAGCCGTCTCCATATGTACCATTACCTCACTTCCTTGATTGGATAATTTCTCCAAAAAGGTATCTGCCCCAGCCACCATCATCAAGTTGGCCTTCGTCCCTAACCCCGCCTCTAAATATGCTGGAAGGTCGATGTACCAGGTACCTTCTTCCTTGTAAAAGCGGTGCGTCATAGTTTGTTCGTTTTTCATGTCGTTTATGTTTTGGTTGAAAACTTGACACAAAGTTGGGGGGTAAAACAGGGCTCGGCCGGAAATTACAAGCTTGTAGTAGGGGAAAACCAAAGCAAAAAAAAGGAGTGACCTAGAAGACCACCCCTTAATCGTATGCGTAGATATTTTACTTTAATCCTATGACCTGTCCTATCAATCCATTCCCTTTGGCAGATGCAAAAACGATGGAGCCTGGATTTTTTTCAATCACGGTCAGGCAGCTTTCACAGCCTGAATCCGCCGGTCCATAGTATAGTCCTAATTTAATAAAATTTGTACGTACATCAGATTTCACGATGATGCATGAGAACGAGTTGTTCTTCAAATTCAATTTGATGTTGGAAGGGCTTAAAAAGGGATCGTTGCTTAATAAACCTTCGGTTTCGCGTTTCATTTTCTCTGCAAGTTCACCAACGGTTGATGCTTTTAGATTGATTTCAATGGGCTCAAACGGTTCGTCAGCTATTTCTACACTTTCTACAGCAACGCTATCCGCCGCCGCTACCGTAGGCTTAGGAGTATCTTTTATCTCAAGGTCATGTTTATTCTCCGAAACAACAATGTCAACTTTAGCCGGATCAGTTCTCCAACTAGTTAATTTGTCATTTTTTGATTTGAAGAAGAAATAGGCCGCGATTGCTAGTATAGCTACTATAGCACCAATCAGTATCGTTTTCGTGTTTTGTGACATCATTTTTCAGAATTATTCTTTATCTATATTACGTTTCAAAATGCTTTGAATCGAGAAGAGTAATAAGATACTCGCGACAGATATAATGAGCGCAAATGCACCTGCAATTCCGTAAAAAGATAAAAGTCTTTGTTGGGCTTTTCTTTCCTTCTCCGCTGCCTGCTTGGCAAGGGCGATTGCCAGCTTCTCTTCATATAAATTTAAGTATTTATGAAGCGTAGCCAATAAGCCATTGCGACTGTAAAAAGCCATTTCACTGTTATATCCATCTAAGGCTTTTGTTAATTCTTCGTCAGATAAATCAGCTTTGATGATTATAGACGCGACATCAAAATAGTCACCGCGATCTTTAGTGCGATTACCTTGGCCAACTTTATAGTGATTTTTCAAAGTGTTGATTGCCAAATCTACGCGAATTTTGCTAGGCTTTTCATTCATGTAAAATTTAAAGTAATCAAAAAACAAGTTTAAGGTCTTCTCGTCTTCAATGTATACTTCCTTCAATTCGATTCCCGTTTCTAATTCGAATGTACTCACATAGTCCTCTTTGGTCGTTACTGGATTATATTCCAGAAGGCCTAAATAGCTTCGATAAGCAATGTTTTTAAATTCAGCACTGGATTTGCCGATTAGGTAATGTAAGGTTTCGACCACAATGATTTTTTCACAATAGTCTGTTGAGTCGATACCTCTGCTTGCATATACCTTATCAAGCATGTTGGGAACCGCCTCCGCGTTAGCTTGAAATACTTTTTTAGTGATGAATTCTGGCTCAGAATTGTTTTCGCTGTAGTAATCGTACTTTTCGTTTGGAACGGTTTCATCCACATATTCGCCTAATTTTTTCCACTCTTCATTGGGCAAATCAGCTCTAAGTGTATCCATCCAAGCTTTGTATGTTTCTTCCGAGCAAGCACTCTTTTCTTGCGCAACAACCGTTGTGGTATCAATTTGATTTTTAATTACTTCAGATTTACTGATAACAACATCATCTTGTCCGGTTGGTGTTGTGTTTACAAGTAGCCAAATCGCAGCACCACCTAATATCACAAGTGCAAGCAATGCAACAATTTGATACGTTCTTCTGCTGATGGGGAAGACAAACTTTTCTTCCATCGAATTAAAAAATGCTCTAATTTTTTTCATAGTTATTATTTGGTTGAATTTTTGGGTTGTCCTAATTCGTATTAACTAAATTTGAATGTGCAGCGCGAGATCAATTTTGCCTAAACTTATCTAATAAAAATACAGTCACCTATTAAATTCATTCTATTTTATTTAACGGTCAAACAAGGCAGACAAAAGCTCTCTATGTATTATATACGACTGTCCCAAACATTTAGGGACTAGGAAATTTGACCATAAATAGTGGGCCAAATTTGCCATTCCCTATCCGTGGAGTGTGGGATAATTTTTGTTTATCACGGTAATAGACTTCCGAGATCGTACCGTCTAAATACAAGGCATTTGAACAGTGAAGTTCCTCCTGAAAGAATTTTGCAAACTCGTAAAAAGTGATCTCGGTTTCTGAGATTGCAAAAATGATGTCCCCCTTATCATTAATGCCTACTCCATTGCGTACGTTGGTGTTTTTGGATGTGGCAGAAAAAGCACGATGAATTTGATTGTTAATGACGAGCATAGGGCCCGACTGCGTTGCAAGTGATAAATCTTGTGTTTTGATTGATGATTTAATAAAATCTTGCGTGGTTAAAATAGCGGGTTTATTTTTTTTGTCGATGGTAAATACTCCATTGGGATATAAATAGAAATTCCCGTTTTGCGGAGTGTTTAAAGTATCTAAAGCTTGCTTAACGTGCCCATCTGCTATGGTCAATCCTACTGCATTGAAATTTGGATGAAACATACCGGCATTCATTAAGAAATAGCCATCTTCTTGCATGGTATTCACGATGTTTTCAAAGCTATTCGCTTGTTTGATACTCGGAATAAGTGAAATTTTATCGCTTTCCGAAACGACGAGGTATTTTATCTGAAATTTACCTTGATAACTGATTTCGTTAAACGAGGCATTTGTCTTTTTAATGGATTTAGGAAATAATAAACTCGAATCAACCGTTGGCTTTTTAACCGGCTTCGGCACAAAAGTATATTGTGAAAGATCGAATGGGTGATCAAAATGTCGTTTATCGAAATCCGTTGAGAATTTGGTGATGGCTAAATACAATCCAAGAAAAATGATCGGATAGTTTAACATTACTGGTAGTAGTATACAATTAAGTTAATCGCGTCTTTGATTTCTTTGACACCACTGAAGTTTGAATTATTAAGCTTGTCTCCAGTTTTAGGATGATAGGTTTCCATGGCGTTTTGAGCCCCTGTATCCAAATTGATTAAAAAGGAAATCTCTTTCAGATTCTCATTCGTTTTTAAGTAGTCTAGGGCATATTTACTTCCCTCAAGGATCGTTGAATTAAATGGTAAATTGATGATGTACTGGACTGTTTCGTTGTTATTGTTAATGCCTGCGGCAAGGAATCTGCGATAATCTTTGAAGGTATTTGCATTTTGGCCAACCAATAAGTTGCCCTTATAGGCAAAAAGGTGGGTTTGAAAGATTGTTGCTTTCACATCTGTCGCCCATTTTAAAAAGATATTCTTGTCGAGGGCATTGTTTAAATTGAGATTTAGTGGATTTCCATTGGCATCTTTTACACTAATCGTTTTGTTTTTTAAATTTTCTACGGCGATGCGGCCTGAGGAATAAATTAATGCTAAGGCATCCAGGTTGTCATCCGTGGTTTTGTTTATTACGTTACCGTTATCGATACATATACCTACAGGTCTTGCTGTGTTTTTATCACGATTCGTTTTAACTGGATAATAATAATAGGTTCCACTCGAAACCAAAATGAGTTTTTTGTTGAAAGCCCACTCATTAAATCGTTGATAGACCGATAAGTTTGAATTAGCATCTTTGGATGCAAAATACTTAACCTTTACGCGTTGATTTGTCATGTTTAATTTGACAACGCCAAAGGGATTTCCATTAATTTCCTTAAAGTCAAATTTGACTAGTTTTTGGTCATACTGACCCAATAATGAAATGGAAAGCGTTAGAAATAAAGCGGATAAGATATAGAATCTCATAATGTAGTATTAATGGAAAATTTAGAATAAAGGAATTGGAGAACGTTGATTAAACCCACAATAGTTAGCATGCCCGTTAATCCTATCATGAATTTCAGTTTCAATGAGGACTTATTCCAGGTGGTATTGATTAGGTGAAAATAATCTTCTTCCAATAATGTTTTAATGAATTTGTCCGCAGATGACTCTTTTCGGTTAAGGCCAACTTTCGCTTCCATGCAACGCTGGGATAAGTATAAGTAACCAAATTCGTTCGAAAGGGCTGTATTAGATTTTTGGTAAAATTCCAATTGTTTTGCAGCGTTGTTGAAATGCATGTCCGCTATACTACTCAAATACAAGGCTTCTTGAGGAAAGTAATTCGCGGCATAAGCGAAATTGTACCCTTGTGTGATTAACTGGTTAATTTCCTCTGGAACATAGGGCTTTGTTGAGTCAAAGCTTGCAATTGCTGGCGTAAAAACCGTTTCAATAATTTCCCGATAAACGCCTAGGGTATCTTTGATTTTTTTTCGCTTAAGTATTTCGTTAGCCGTGTACAATAAAGCCTTAGGATTATTTAATCCTACGGTCTTCGTAAAGAAATCTTTACTTATGGTGGTATCCGTGCTCCCTAAAATATTATCATTACTTGTAGTAATGTTTTCGGTTTGAATCGGGTCATTGTTTTCCGTTGTTAGCGCTACGCGAATGAGGAAAAAGCTATTAATAAGTACAGCAATTCCAAGCAGTATTAACGCTATTTGAGTCCGCTTTGTTGTCATGAATTAGTTGCGTTTAATACCAATCAATTCGTAATCAAAAATGGTATTTGATCCTTTTAGCAATACCGTTGAACCTGGATTATTGATGACTACATTGATGCAACTTTCGCAGCCTGTCGATTTAGGTCCAAAATAAAGGCCCATTTTACTTATGTTGCTGTTGTTCGAAACAAAATCACATTTAAATGTTAATTTCTTGAGATCTAAATTCAGGTTTACGGGAGTTAAATCACTTAATACCATCAGCTCGCTAGATGCCTGTTTGATTTTTTGACTTAAGTCTGAAATAGATGTGCCTTTAACGGTAAACCCTTTAATAATTCGATTGCTTGTTTTGTTTTCTACGATCGCCTTGTTGCTATTTCCCTTGCTTGGCATATTGTTTTCAGGAATATAATCGTCATTTCCTGTAGATTCGGGGGCAACACTCTTTGCGACAACTCTTTGTTTGCTGGGTGCTGGGCTTTCAGCTAATATAGGTGCAGGGGCCTCGACTTTTTCAGACGCTTCTTCTTCTGGTTGGGGTGCGCTTACTACCTTCTTTTTGCTTTTTTTGACATACATTTTTTCTCCACCTTCTGTAGCGGTAGCTGGTTCATTTTCTTGCGGATCACTTTGAGCTGCAGCTACAGGTGCAACGGCCTCCGTTTTTCTTCGGACTTCCGCTGTACCCGAACCGTAGGCATCTAATTTAGTTGAGAAATCTCCATCAATTTGTAGGTCCGCGAAGCTGATCTCAAACATATGTTTTCCCGGATTCAATCCACGAAGGCTTTTGTTGATATTGTTTACCGGGATTTCAATGACTTTTGAATCCTTTTTTTGAACGAGCGCCACAGAAACGTTCCACAACGAATTTTCAGGGCCAGCTAAGTCAAAGGCAATTTCAATGGCCCCTTTGTCTAAATTGAAGGATGTTGCAATATTTGATGTTTGTGCGTTTGAATGATATGTAATTCCGAGTCCAATGATGGCAAAGATGACGAAACTTAATTTACGTAGACAGTTCAAGGTAGTTGTTTTCATATGAGAATGCATTGATTTCTTTAACAGAAGGTAATCGAAGATGCAAGATACAAGGACGGCTCCCTTTAATCTTAATAGAAAGATTGATATTTATTTAATGGTAGTATTCTGCTGATTTAAAATTGGCTTACCGTTAAATAATTTTTCAATCGCTCTGATTTTTTATTTTCCTAATATTGAACTAGTATCAATATAGTAGCGCATGAAATTAACTTTTACTCCTAACACACTTAAGTTAGCTGTGTGTTTTATCTTTTTGATTTTAGGAAGATCTTTCGCCCAAAATCCAATTCCTCAACCAAGTAAATATTCACGGAGTAGCATAACGCCCATTTATATACGTCATGCGGGGTCCGACTTGAGTCTTTACAATTTTGTCGACTCGGCTAGGCTGTCAGATAAGTATGACCAGAATTATATTGGAAATAATACGATGGATGTTGTATTTAAAATGATTTCTGATGCACGGGTAAAATATTACGAGTTAAGCGATCGTCGAACAGCAAATGCCAAAACGATGACGCCTGATGAATATAAAGCTATTTCGGCAAATATTGCTGAGGTTTCTAAGCAATTAGCATTCGAAGATTCCATTCGTTCCTTTCAAATTATTGCAAAACTTCGTTTGTCGAAAATACCGAATCGGGTGTTATCTAATTTGTTGATTGATAACAAATTAGGTTATATGACTTTAGCTAAGTTGGAGGAACGCGCATTGTATGATGCAACGGATTCAGATGTTTTACAGGCGAATAATTCAGAGCGCAAGATGGCATCGATCAAGGATCGTGCGGTAACGATGTTGAATAATGTATATTTCTGGGTATATGATGCCAATGAATATAAAATTCGTACGGATGAAAAAGACGCGCGATTAAAGACTCATACTCTTCGCGGAGGTGTTTATTTGGTGAAGTTGGATATGGATTTGTTAAATCAAAACGGTCAATTTGAGAATTTGATTTTCCAAGAGTTTAGTACTTCAAAGTTAAAGGCTTTTAAGGATTTCAATTTCCCGGTGAAGGTTATTTTTCGCAAGGATTTTTATACATCAGCAAATAATTATAGCGTTGATTACAGTGGTTCTTTGGGCTCATTGTTGAGTAGTGCCGGAAAAGATAAGGCTTCTGAGGTGAAATATATTTTCAAAGAAGATAGCCAGATTCAGCAAGAATTGGTGAGTGGAACCGTTTCTGATGCCAATGAAACTTTTACGGCGAATTATGAACCATTCCGCGTAAAGTCATCCGTATTTGCCACGAGTCCTATTCGTGTAAAGATAGGCTTGAAAGAAGATGTTGAAGTTGATCATCTCTTTAAAGTTTCAGAATTTCGTTTAGATAACGCCGGGAATCCTTTTGAGAAAAATATCGGTTGGTTACGCGTGAAAAAAGTAAGTGATAACCGTAAAAAGGCGGATGGTAAAATGGAGCCATCGGTCTTTTACAAGGTCTTTTCGAAAGGGGTTGATAAAGGGATGAAGGTTCAATACATCCATGAGACAGGCTTAGTTTTTGGAGCTAGCTATAATGCCTTGCCTGATAATATATTCTCTGGACCTATGGTTAATATTGATTACATCACGAATTTGTATCCTGGTGTTCGAATTGGATTGAATTTTGGTGGGTTTACAGAACTTAAGAGTCCTGCTACGGATGTAGGTGAATTAGGCGTGGGTCTTAGTTTTAAAGGGCGTAATGTTTTAGGGGAATTAACAGCACAGAAAATTATTCAATTTAATATGTTAGAATTGACACCTTACATTGGTGGATATGTTAGCTCAACACGTATTACGGGTATTAGTGCATTTGGCTCGGAATTGACTGCATTGCAATTTCCTGCTTTGTTAAAACTGGCATATAATGAATATGGAGGATTAGCTGGGGTTAAATTTGGTATAAACTTTGGTAAATACACGCAACTTAATGTTGGTTATAAAGTAGGCTTTACATTGGTCAGCGAGATTAAACATGATGATTATAAAGATGGCTATACTATTCCTGGTAGTTTATTTAAGAGCCCATCTAATTTATCAATCGGAGTTCGTTTTGCAGGATTTTAATAATGAAACACATGAAATTAATTAACACACTCGCCTTGTTGCTGTTAGCGTCTTCGCTAAGCTTCGGACAAAATTACCGTGATTTTAACTATGAGGTACAATTCTTAAGAACGGGACTTCAGGGGACTGAATTGTTTAAAGTTTTTGCCTATGGGCGCAATGAGAAACAATGCATTGAAAATGCAAAAATGGATGCGGTGAAAGCGATACTTTTTAAAGGAGTTCCTGGTTCCGGGCTGCAAAAACCCATGGTGACGGAGTTAGCTGAAATAGATCAGCACAAAGATTATTTTAAAGCCTTTTTCAAAGAAAATGGGCCCTATTTAAATTATGTGTCTATCAGTAATGATGGCAGTATCAATGAAAACGATCGTTTTAAAGTTGGGAATAAATTGAAGATAGGGGTTATCGTTTCCGTGAGCAAAGCCAATTTGCGTAGTGAGTTGGAGAGCGCCGGAATTATTAAAAAACTAAACGCAGGATTTTAACGAATGAAAAAATTTCTACTACTATTCGCCGTATTAGGCTTTAATTTCTTCTCTTTTGGCCAAGCCAAGAAGCCTACCATCATGATTGTTCCCAGTGATAACTGGTGTTTTCAAAACGGGTTTTTACTTGAAAACAATAATCAAGGTGTTCGTGTGCGCGTTCCCGATTACAAACGGGCGCTCATTGAAAATTCTGAGTTGCTAACCGTTATTAGTACCATCAACGGATTGATGGCTGAACGTGGGTTTCCTTTGGAAAACTTGGAGTCTGTAATAAAAACGCTTGAGGATGAAGCTTTGGAAAACCAAACCCTCACCTCTAAATCAGGGGCTGCTATTTCGGAATCCATTACGGATAAACTCAAAGCAAAGGCTAAAGCGGATATCATCATTCAACTTGGTTGGACCCTATCTAAATCAGGATTTAACAAGTCCATCACCTTTAATTTACAAGGTTTGGATGCATATACCAACAAGCAAATTGCTACAGGTGTAGGTACGGGAGAACCTTCTTCAAGTGCAGATATCAATGTTTTGCTGCGTGAAGCGGTACTCGCACACATTGATAATTTCAACGCATCGTTAATGACTCATTTTACTGACTTATTTGATAATGGTCGTGAAGTGGTGATTCGGGTAAAGAAATTTGATAGTTGGGAGGATGATTTGGAGACAGAATTTAATGACAAGGAATTGCTTGAGTACATCGAAGAATGGATGCAAAAAAATACGGTAAAAGGACGATTTAATATTACAGATTCATCCGCTGATATGATGGTGATGAAACAAGTTCGTATCCCCATGTTTGATGCAAATGGGAATGCAATTGATGCGAATTCTTTCGCACGTGGGTTATCAAAATATTTAAAAAATGCACCTTTTGGAATCGTGAATAAACTTGAGCGAAACGGTTTAGGTGGTGCAACTATCATTTTAGGAAGCAAATAAGTATGAAAAAAATCCTGTTCATTTTTGTTGGACTATGTATTGCGCAAGTCGCATTATGTCAAAATACGTTAGGTAAATCGGATGATTTAGGACGGATTACTTTATCGGTTTATATGCCTGAACAAGTGGAAGGTTTACCTGAAATTTCGAAAGATTTTTTAGCTTCGAAGCTCAGTCAGATTGTTTCTGAGTCTGGTCTTGGTTCTTCAAGCACTGGAAATCGATTTATCATTACGCCTAAAATTTCAGTAACCAATAAGAATATTACAACGGGAGCTCCTTCCTATACCTTGATGGATATTGATCTAACGTTGAGCATCGGGGATGGCGAGACCGGAACCAAATTTGATTCTTATACGGTTAGCTTGAAAGGCATGGGATTAAATGAGACCAAAGCCTATCAAGCGGCTTTTAAATTAATCAATGCGAAGGATGCCAAATTCAATAAATTTATTTTGAATGGGAAAAGTCGCATCATTCAATACTACAATGATCAGTGCGATTATTTGCAAGAGCGAGCGAGTGCTTTGAAAGGGTTGAATCAACATGATGATGCAATTCTATTATTATCTGGAGTTCCTGAAGTATGTAAGGAATGTTACCAAAAGAGCTTGACATCTATGACCAAAATTTTTGAAGATAAGTTGGAGTTAAATTGTGAAACCAATTTAGCCCAAGCTAAAACCTTTGTGGTTTCAGGTCGATTTGAGGAGGCGGTAGCGTTAGTTCAGTTTATCACCCCACGCCAAAAATGTTACCCCCAAGTACAAAGCTTATTAACAGAAATCCAAAATCATCAATGTGCTGTTTTATTGGGTAAGGCAAAGGCCAGTTGGGCTCTTCGCAATGTCGACGAAACCCAAAATTATTTAAAGGACATCTCTGCTGATTCCAAATGTTCTAGTGAGGCCATTGCCTTAATTAAGGAAATAGGTGAATGGTACCGCATCAACGAAAAGCGCGCGTGGACATTGGAATTGGCTCGTCAAAAAGATGAGTCTAGGATTCGTTTGGCTGAAATCAATGCGATCCGCCAAGTAGCGATTGCCCAGGCTAAAAATCAGCCGAAGGTTTATGTGAAATATAATATTTACGGTTGGTAATTAAATGGCGTCTAAGCATCTATTCTCGTTTCTTTGCTTAGTCTGCTTATTAGTGAGTGGTTTAGCATTGCGTGCGCAAGTTGCTTTGGATTCGATACCCATTACGGGTGATTGGGAATCAGCGGGTTATATCGTTGATAATACAGATATGCGCGTGGAGATAGAGTATCGCTTGCAAAAAAATAGTTGTGATGCTACGGGTTTTGGAAATACGAATCATCAATTTCGTTTTAAGATCGAGGCATTGAAAAAGCCCTTGGGTTTTGATCGATACTTATCTTTCAAAATCATGTTTGAAGATTGTTTCGGAATCAAAATTTGCAAAACAGTCAATTTGAATGTGGGTATACGGCAGAAAAATGATGTTTGGGATGGCATTCAGCCACTCAGCGACCCCAATCTAGATAATTCATTTACCGGTAGGAGTTTGATTAAAGCTTTTTATGACGTAAATCTTCGTTGGGAAAAGGATCCTACGAAAGATTCAGAATGCTTGTTAGTTGAAGAGGTTAAGCCTGCGGTAAGTAAGCCAAAACCTGTCGTGAGCGCCGCGAAGATTCAATCTTCTATCGATACTGAAACGGCCTTGCCGATAGCGAAACCCCGAATGAAGTATGAATTGGCTACATCCATTGCAATTAAAGCGTATCGATTGAATTGTCCGGGAGGCGAAGTGGCATTTTATCCGGTGGGGGGTAAAATTGATTCATTGGTAAAATACCATTGGACGAAGTCTTCCTGTGAAGGTGAGCAAGTAGGAATTGGCGATACATTGGTTGTTTCACCTATGGAATCGACAACGTATTTTGTCAAATTGATTGGGGATTCATACGCGTCCGCTTGTATTTCCGTGGATTATAAAGTGAAGCAATTGCCTGCAGTATTGCCAACATTTACTAAAACAGTCTTAGCAGATGGGGCGGGTATTCGAATCGATATAGATCATGCTGGCATGGTTGATAATTATCCGGTTGCATGGTACCGCAATACGCTAGAAGCTGAGAACCGACTAAGTTCAAAATCTTATATTTTAGAAGATCCTAATTTTTCCGCTGGGGATAAATATTATTACCGATTTGAGAGTTCTTGTGATACGAGCGCAATCACTGTTGTGACATTTCCAGAGGTGGAAGTACCTCGAAAAAACCGGTTTTATGTGGGTGCTGGGATTATCAGTGGAGGAAATTCAGCCTTTCAGCCATTTAGTATGATGGTGGGTTTGGGACCCGTTGATCGATGGAAAATCTATGCGCGAATGAAAAAGACGAGTTTAGGAACTTTGGGTAATGTGTCGCCAACGTTGGTGTCAAATAATTTGAAAATTACGAACTATCCTGTTAATACGAATACCTATTATATCATAACAAATAAGGTAGCTGCCCAACGCGATTCCTATACGATTGGATTCATAAAGGAGTATTCAAGATTGAATATTTACGGGGGGGTAGGAATAGGGAATAGCCAGGTGTATTGGAATGCCGAGACCTATGGCTATGCAAATCCAGGTCTTCGACTTTCTAATACTTGGGTGAAGAATAAATCGCAGTCGGCCGGTGGAGTTGAAGTAGAAGGGGGAGCAACATTGAAAATTCAGAATTTTAATTTACAAGGGGGAGTTAATGTTATTCGGGGAGAAAATGGATTATTTATTTCAGCGGATTTTGGAATAGGAATTACCTTTTAAGTTATGCAAAGATTATTTGTATTCATCATTATGTTGTTGTCGATTTGGTCATGCACCAAATTGGAAGATCCTATTTTGGGCTTGACAAATCGGCTTGAAATAAGCACGATAAATCCCGTTACTAGGATTGGAGCTGATTCTGCTTTTGCGGGAGGAAATATTACAAAAGATGGTGGTGAGGCAATCATAGAGCGTGGGGTTGTTTGGAGTACGAGTGCAAACCCAACCACTTCACTTAAAGATCGTCGGAAGTCGGGTACTGGTGTAGGAAGCTACACCGTTGAAATAGATACCCTACTGCCTTTTACGGATTATTATTTAAAGGCCTATGCGATTAATTATTACGGAACTGTATATGGCCAACAAGTTACATTTAAAACGATAAAAGGGGTTCCTCGTTTTAATGCGAGTAATCTAGTAAGTAAGGATGCTTATTCGGTCAAAGTGTCTGCATTTGTAAGTTTGGATGGAGGAGAACCGGTGACGAGTCGGGGATTTTGTATTTCTAGGAATTCAAATCCTAACTTGCTCAATAGTAATGTTGTTACGATTGGGAACGGAACCTTGTATTATGAGACTCAGATTTCCAATCTTCTCCCTAAAACATATTACTATATTCGACCCTATGCCACAAATAAGTTGGGGACAGCCTATGGAAGACAGATTGAAGTGACTACCGAAGTTGGAGCAGTTAAAATAGACCCTATCAATATTTTGAATGTGGGAGCTTCTGGTGTACGTTTATCAGCCAATATTTCTTCTGCTGAAGGGGGTACTGTTTCGCGCAGGGGCTTTGTTATATCAAAAAAAACAGAGCCTTTTTTATACAACGCAACGGTTTTAGAAGCAGGGAAGGGGACGGGACCCTTTTTCTATGATGTTACGGGCTTGGAACTTGGAACGACCTATTATGTAAGAGCATTTGGCATTAATGAAAGTAGTTTGAATTCGGGTGTTACGCATACGAATCAAGTTTCCTTTACAACGTTAGGGAAGCCAGCAGTCGTTAATATAGGAGCAAATAATGTCTCATATAATTCCTTTACCGTAGTTGCGCGTGTAACAGGTGATGGAGGAAGCCAATTAACTGAACAAGGCTTCTACTTAAGCACGAATCCTGATCCGAGAATTAATACCCGGATCGTTCGATTAGGCGGTGGGGTTGGCGATTTTCAAACAAGGTATGACGGCTTGGAAGCAGGCCAGGTGTATTATTTTACGGCCTATGCAACTAATGCGTATGGAACGAGTATTGCAGCAAATCCCGTTCGCGTGGTTACTTTAGCTAATACAGCCCCGGTAATTAACAATGCACCTTCGGTGGGAACTAACTACAATGGAAAAAAATTAGTTGTTTCTGGTAGCGTAGATTCAGATGGTGGCTTGCCGATAACTGATCGGGGATTTGATGCAACACTTAATTTAAATACGTTGCGAGTTGGTGTTTCAGGAGGCAATTTAGCTGCTGGCCCATTTTCAGAAACTTTTACCAATTTGACATTTGGCGATCAACTTTATACAGTACGTGCTTATGCTCGGAATTCAAAAGGCACAACTTTTGGTCCGCCAAGTACTTTTAGAACGCCGGCCATTGTGGTTCCAACCGTTCGTAATTCCAATGTTACCTCGTTGGGATCTCGTTCTGCGACGGTAAATGGGATAATTGATTCTGATGGCTACGGGACTATTTCCTCCACGGGATTTTTATGGGCTACGAATTCAGGAATGACAAGTTCCACAGCAATTTCGGGTTCTGGTAATCCAAATTTTTCTGGAAATATAACCGGCTTATTGCCTAATAGGACCTACTATTTTCAAGCAAGAGCAAGCAATGAAATTGGAACCTCTAACTTGCCTATTCCGTCAAGTTTTACTACGCCATGTGAGCCTGGTGTTGTTTCGTTCTCAAGCTCATCACGGACAATTTCAAGTTTGACTATTGCTTATAATTTAACAGATTTAGGTGGCGCTTCGACAGTTAGCCGCGGAATTTGTGTGAGTAGATCGACAACAAATTCTGATCCTCGAATTGGCGGGTCAGGTGTGACAACACTCGTTGCCTCGGATGCCTCAGGTACTGGGGCCTTTTCAATAACTTTTACAGGTCTAACACGAGGAACCACGTATTCCGTGCAATCATATGTTACTAATTGTTATGGAACGAGGTATAGTGGAGTTACCTCTTTGACTACATCTCCATAATTGTAAATGCCAATTGATTTGGATGGGTAGAGATGTGCGTATTGGTTCGGATGAAATCTTCACGTAAATCCGGTTATATACATCGAAATTTTGTCACTATTTTTCGTTTCTTAGCAAACCGAATGCTTGCAAATATTCGGGAATAAAATCTACCTTTAGTCACGCCACATTTATCATATAACGTCAATAGTGCTCCCATTTTTTATTTACCGATTACTCAATTATATGATTCATAAAAAAGGTTTTTGGATTTTAATTAGCTTGTTCTTTTTGGTTTTTCAATTGGCAGCGAAACCCGTCCAGTTGAAATCGTATCAGGTTGACAAGGTGAAATTAACGGGGTATTTGCCGGTGGACCAACAAGTTTATTGGGTTCGGACACGACCGATTTGTCATGCTGGACAATCTTTGGTTGTGCCGGCTGCATTTACCCATCCGGATATGTCCATCGCAGGGGCTGCCATTGAGTGGGGTGACGTGATTAATCCGAAAATTAGTGCTGACTTAAGTGGTTTTTGTTTGATTCGTGATAAGAAGCCCTGGGTTTTGAATCAGTCACAAATGAAAGTAGGCGGATTGCGAAAATGGGCGCAGTTTGGGACGAGTGTTTTCCAACAGGATCTTTTGGTACAAGATGGGCATCGTGTCCCTATCGCGCATGCCGCTGCGCTGAATTGGTGGCGGGCTTTGGTTATTTTTTCGGATCGTTTTGAGGTGGTTGAAAATGTCGATCGGATTCGTCGGGATGCATTTCAAGCCGCATTGATTAAAATCGGGGTACAACAAGCGATTTATTTGGATATGGGAACATGGAGTGAAGGGGCGTATTACAGTTCGGCCAAACGTGTTGTTAAAATTGGGAAAATGCGGAAAAATACAAGTAAGCAAACGAATTGGTTAGTTTTTCATTAGCGTGAATATGCAGGATTTTGATCGTATGGCTAATCCCCTTGATGTGCAAGCAGGATTGGATGAATTACCGGGTTTTGTGCCGGATGTAGCATACTTGCAACTAAAAAGTGCTTGTTGGAAGGCGTACGAAGCCTTGAACGTCAAACGAATTCATCGGTATTCGATGGAGGAATTAAAGGCACTTATAGATACGTATTCTGATTTAGCCAAAGAGGCCAATGCTTCTTTACGGTTTTTTGCGACAAACGAATGTTTTGTCTATCTGTATTATGATTTGTGCGAGCGCTATGCTGCTTTGGAGGACTACATGCGGATTTCCGATCAATTGACGTATACACTGTTTGAAAGTGGCGAAATACGTACGATTAAGCAGGTTGTCGAATTGCGAGATTCGCATTCCGCCATGTACGAGCAAACCTATTTTGTCAAAGAATTTTCCGATTACCGTTTTCACTTTGAAATTTGTCGGGAAGCTGCTTTGTTCTTAACGCTGGATACGAAAAATGCTCAAACCGCACTAAGAGATGTTAACGTCCTGAGTGAGATTGGTTGGATTAATTATTATCAAGAGCTTTTTGAGCGGATAAATGAGATGTTGGGGCTATTGTATTTTCCATTTAATACCGATTACAGGGCCTATTTTCATGTACAATGCTTTAAGATTGACAAAATGGAATTATTAGATATGATTCATTTTATGGGGAAAATGGGTGAGCTTCGTCATCTACATTGGAAAAGGCAATTGACCGTTAAATAAATTGTGGATAAGTCCTTGCGGACATTTTTTACCTTGCTTGAAATAAAGAAATATGAGAAAAATTGTTTTGTTATGCCTTTTGGCCTGTTCGTTTCAAGGACTTGCTCAGAGTTATTATTTGCAACATGGAATGAACATGTTTGATGCAGGAAATTACGATGAAGCCGAGAGTTTACTCAAAGCCGAAATCAAGAAACATTCGCAAGAATCCTTAGCCTATGAATATTTGGCTAAGGTATATAATGGGAAAGATTCCTTGCAATTGGCGATTATCAATTTTGATTTGGCTATAAAATATGCGGCAAAAACGGAACCAAAACGGATAGCTAGCCTATGGAAAAACAAAGGAGTTATTTATGTTAGAGCGGAAATCAATGAAAAAGCATTGGCATGTTTTGAAGCTGCACTCAAATTAAACCCTCAAGACATTTTAGTTTTAGTTGCTCGTTCGGATTTATTTTTTCGCATGGATCGCTTGAAGGAGGCAAAGCAGGACTGCGTAACGGCTCTCAAACTTGATGACTTGAATTTTGATGCTATTGCGCAGTATGTCTATGTTTTGTACCAGTTAAAAGAATATGAGCCGGCACTCAAAATGGCCAATTTGATGATTAAACTTAAGCCTGGGCTCGATTTGCCTTTGTCAATTCGCAGCAAGGTATATGAGCGTCAAGGTCAAATCCCTTCAGCGATTGACGATACCTATGAAGCGATTCGAATCGAAGATAGCCGAAGTAATCAAGATCAATTGATCAATCTTGCGAGTTATGATTTTGAGTTAGCCTTGAATAAGGCCGACCTATTGGTACAAGAATTTCCTAGGAAAGATTTGATGTATGATTTGCGTTCTCGGATTTATCAAAATCATTCTCAATATGAGGAGGCGGTTTCTGATGTCACCCAAGCCATGCAATTGGTTCGGGAAGATCAAGAGTCTTATTATTTATCTCGTAGAGGATACCTTTATGATGCATGGGGTTTTCGTGAGTTGTCACGCAATGATTATTCCGAATCAATTAAACGGGATTCAAGTGCGTATTCTGATTTTTCGATGCGTGGATACCAACAAATGATGTTAGGTAATTATGATGAAGCGATGAATGATTTTAATAAAGGAATCGCTTTGAATCCAACAGACGAAGTCTTGTACTATTATCGTGGATTAGCCAACATGTATTTTGGGAAAAAATATCAAGCAAGTTTAAATGACTTTAATAGGGCGTTAGCAGTTAACAGGTCGGACGTTAACACGCTTTTATATCGAGGAAGATTGTATGCGCAATTTTTGAATGAGCCCAATTTAGCAAAGGCAGATTTTGAGAAAATCGTTTCAGTAGATTCTGTATTAGCAGAAAATAGTACCTACCAATATTATGGATTGCAAGGCCTGGGTAAGAAAACGGAGGCAATTAGTCGGCTGAAGCAAGAAGTAGAAAAATTTCAAACCGCCACAGATCATTATAATGCAGCCTGTTTATATGCAATCGTTGGTCTTAAGAAAGAGGCTATCGCGCATTTAGACACTAGCATTCAAAAGGGAAATGTTGACTTGGATTATATGAAGTTTGATCCAGATTTGCAGTCCATTCGCAATGAGGAGGCATGTGTTCAATTGTTTGCCACTTTAGCAATCAAGTTAAAACCAGTGTTAGAAAAGGAATTTGCACGTCAAGCATCTACGTTTAATAGTAAATTTGCCAAACGTGATTTTCAAATACCTTTCGTACCTCAAAATCACGGAGGCACCTTTGATGTTAAAGGTTCGATTAATGGCTTAGAACTTAAAATGTTATATGATACAGGAGCTAGTAATGTGACAATCTCGAAATTGGAGGAAGATTTTATGTTGAAGAATGGTTACTTATCCGAAGCAGATTTTGTTGGGGAAAATAGATTTCAATTGGCCAATGGGGCTGACGTAAAAGGTAGATTATATGTCGTAAAGGATTTTGAACTTGGTGGGGAGGTGATTCATAATGTTGAAATTACCGCGATGCCAAATGCCAAAGCTCATATCTTATTAGGTCAAAGTGTGATGGCAAGATTCGGAAAATTTGTAATTGATAATCAACGGAACGTGATCAAGTTTACTGCGAATAAATAAGTCAAATGGCGTCTCAACAAAGAAATATCTTTTACCTTCCCAAGTCGCATCGCTGGGCCTATTTGCTCGCGATTGCTATCCTCGTTTTTATTTGTGCCTATTTCATGTTCCCTTGGATGGTTCAAGCTCAATTTCGTAATTCATTACCGCTCTATGTCCAATATGATTTTATCAATCAATCTCGCGACATATTTTGGGTATTTGAGACCTTTGTGTTTTTACTGAATTGTTGGATTTTCTCTTGGACTCGTTGGCCCAAATTAAAGTATTACACAGCGGGTTTCATTTTTGTGATTGGGTGGTTAGCAACGATTACTGATTTTCGTTACCCATGTCCAGAAATAGTTTGGGGAACGGGTTTTTTATGTGCCTTGTATTACTTGTTGGTGCTCGTGGCCCAACAAATTGAGCTCCGGTGGATGGCGAAACATGGAAATAGTTCCAGCGAATAATAAGCATGAAACAACCTTTCAATCATCCATATTTATTGGTCTTTATAACTCCCTTGGTTCAGTTAGCCTCGTTTTTATTTATTTATGTACCTGTTTTGTTTCCCGTCTTCATGGTGCCTTTAGGAACCAATCAGCAACATCATAAGTGGGAGAATTATCTTTATTTCTTTTCGGTGCTATTCATTTTTAATTTGGCTTATTTTGCATTTTTAGGATTAGGCTGTTTGGTTTATTCCAAAAATGGTAGGCTTATCGGATTCCTCTTGATTTGTTTCCTATCCAGTGGGATAGGCACATTCCTCTTACCTTATCCCGTCGACCTATTTGCTTTCGTCGGTAATTTGCTTTACAACATGGGATTTTATTGGTGGTTTCGTAAGTTCGAACTTGAGCCCGTTCGTCAAAATGCTAATTTTAAAACACTGGAAAGGAAATAATTATCCTACTCATACGTTACCTTGTTTCTTTATAATTAAACCTATAAACTAAGTTTTCAAAAAGACCAATGACCAAAACTGTCGCCGTTTTACTACTATTTTTTGTTGCCCTGATGGGTTTTTTAGTCTATTTTACAAGAAAGACAGAAAGGAAACATGTCGCCTCTCGAGACCCTTGGGAACTCGCCAAATCCTACGATGTGCGTGGTCTAGATTTGTCTCATTGGAATGGGCGTGTCATATACGAAAACCTGGATTCCTTAGACTTTGTATTTCTTAAAGTCAGCGAGGGGAACAATCGTGTTGATGACACCTTCGAACAGCATTATGAGGCATTTCGTAAACGGGATGTACCCGTAGGTGCTTATCACTTTTTTCGTTTTGATGTAGATGGGAAAGAACAGGCCAAACACTTTTTACGCCAATTGGATGGTCTGCCCTTGCAGTTGCCACTTGTCATCGACGTGGAGCAACACGGTAATCGATTTGTAGATCATACAAGGGTGCGAAATCGCCTGCGCGCTTTCATGAAGGAAGTGAAAAAACATAGCAAACATCAACCGATCATCTATACGAATGGGGATGGCTACAGGGATTTTATCGAGGAAGAATTTGGGAATCATACGCTTTGGCTAAGCTCCACGAATGCTTGGAGGCCTACGATGATGGATTGCACCTTTTGGCAATTTAATATTGACGCCGATTTGATGGCGATTACACATCGTGCCGATTTAAATGTCTTTCGTGGGAGTAGGGAAGAGTGGGAAAATTACCTTGATACGCACAAGCCCTACGTAATTAACATGTAAAACGATCTGATCATTTTGGCCTTCCGAATTTCTGAGTCCAATAATTTTAATCACGACCAAAGCCCACTTCTTTAAATAAGGCATTCATGATATTTTTGCAATGCCCGGGTTAATTAATCCACGATTCCATGACTTGCTTTTCTATTGTTTGTCCTAAGGCAATATTCTCGCCCAATGATGACCATGGATAGCTTTGGGCGTTGATGCGATCAGCCAATGTTCTTCCATCTTGACTCGTATGGCTTAAGTGATTTTTAGTCGACATGTCCGTGCTATGTTTGCTGGCGGAAAGACCTAATTTATCATTCCATGCCAACTTGGGTACAGCTGGCATGGACTCAGGGCCACAATTACAACCTGTTGACCGATAACCATTAATTAAATTCATCATGGTTGCTTTTTTAATACCATGGAACATTTCATTCGTAGGCATCAGAGCAATCGCAGGATCATCGGATTTACTACAACAAAAAATCATCGCCCCAGGTGTAAAACAAAGCAGATGTTTAAGTTTCTTCATGAATGGGTATCCAATAATCAACTATCGCTCTAAAATCTTTTTAAATCTAAATAATTGACGTAACGAACATTATTCTCCACATATTCTTGGTATAGGGTCATCGTTTTACTTGTCAAATTCCGGATTTCTACAATTTCATCGCCCCCATTTGAAGAAGTACCAACAAATGCGATTTTCTTGTTTTTTTCAATAACCTTATATTGATTGGCTTCTTTATCGCCTTCGATGAATGAGATATAGTCATTGTTGGTGAATTCAATATAGTCACCTGTTTTACCCACATAATCATAAACTGACTTCCCATTCTCTGTACTTCTAAATACTAAAATTTCCCATTTGCCAAGTATTGAAAGTTCTGCAGCGGCTGGTGTTACCGCCTCTTCCTTGGAGCAGCCAAACATCAATAAGGCAACAAAAAAGAAAATTGATTTTACAAAGTAGTTTCTGGTTTGATTTTTCATGGATCGTTTTATTTTTTAAAGTCTATGTAATTGATGTATTTAACGTTGTTAATGACAACCTCTTGATAAAATGTCATCGTTGTACTGGTTAAATTTCTAATTTCAATGGTATCGTCTCCACCACCATCTGCTGATCCAATTATCGTGATTTTCTTGTTTTTTTCTATCACCTTGTAAGCATATGCTGACCGATTGCCCGCCACATAATCAATGATATCACTCGAAGTGATTTGAACATAATCTTCTGGCGTTCCTATATACTCTGAAATAACCTTTCCGTTTTCGGTTCTTTTAGTGATTAAATGTTGCCATTTACCTATAATGCTTAATTCTGGGGCTGCCGGAGTAACGGCTTCATCTTTCGAACAACCAAACATAAGCATGGATGCAAATAAGAAAATTGACTTAATGAAATTGATTCGATTTGGTTTTTTCATAACTTGGGTTTCTAAGAACTAATTGAATTTCGGAAGTGAAATTAAATTATCTTCCATTTGAAGCCGACTAAAAATTATTTAATGGTCGTGAATTTTTCCTAAACCTACCCCATGAAAAACCTATTCTTTCTCCTGCTCCTCGCGAGCTTCACCTCAAACGCCCAATGGATCGACCTATTCAATGGCCAAGATCTGAATAATTGGAAAATCAGTGAAAATCCCGCTTCTTTCCACATCGAAAACGGTGAACTCATTGTCAACGGAAACCGAGGTCACCTCTTCTACAATGGCTATA
>JACCDH010207995.1_pt1 | contig 35976 bp, 49 predicted proteins | sample 7442481 | NCBI WGS metagenome assembly JACCDH01 (sample SAMN15323433, study PRJNA562643) | freshwater metagenome | isolation source: river surface water | place: USA:Blue River Watershed | collected 2017-08-15
CTTGCCCAGCCTATCGGCCAACTGTTGCAAGGCTCACCGGATTAAGCGGCGAGTGCGAAACGTTCGTCGTTTGCAGTTAGTTTTTTTCTGCTGTTTTACGAGGTAACAGAACCTCGACATGCCCTGCGACGCGTCTGAACCCATGTCGAAACCAGTGCAGCCCCAGTGCGCTCATTGTATGCCGCTGAGCGCGATGCAGCAAATGGTGCGGCTGGCGGGGATCGAACCCACGACCCTTGGCTTCGGAGGCCAATACTCTATCCACTGAGCTACAGCCGCACTCTGGGACGATTCTACCAGCCGCCCCCCTCAACAGGCCCCTTTGAAAGCCTCGGTTCAGCGCGCTGGCTATAATCAAGGGCTATCTGGTTTTGGACCAGCGACCCACCATTCACGGCCTTTTGGCCTCTGCGAGGACATCATGAGCGACCAACACGAAGAACACACCGGCCCCATCAAAACGCCTACCCAGTTGCTCTGGACGTCGTTTTTTTCTTTCGTCGCACCCGTCTTCATCATCATCGGCCTAGTTTACTTTGTCACCTCTGGCAACAAACCCGCTGCGGGAGCCGACACCTCAGAGTTGGCCGTGGCCAAGCGCATCGAGCGCGTAGGGACCGTGGAACTGCGAGATGCCAACCGCCCCTTGGCTGCTGGTGCCGACGTGTACAAAGCGCAATGTGCAGCCTGTCACGACGCCGGCTTGGCCGGTGCGCCCAAATTCGGTGACAAGGGTGCTTGGGGTGGTCGTTTGGGTCAAGGCTACGAAGCCCTGCTGAACTCGGCCCTCAAAGGCAAAGGTGCCATGGGTGCGCAAGGTGGCGGTGCTTTCCGTGATCCTGAAATCGGTCGTGCCGTGGTGCATTTGGCGAACGCTGCCGGTGGCAACTTCCCTGAACCACAAGCCCCAGCGCCCGCCCCAGCCCAATAAGCACGGTTCTCTGTGTTCATGCTAAGCCGGTCTCAGACCGGCTTTTTTTTTGCTATCCACCGTGCTTGTGGGCTACGCACGAAGCCACCCAACACCGGCAAAGCGGATGCAGCCCAAGGCTGCACGGCCCACTCACCCGCCTCTATGCGCGAAGCGGCCATGTCCATGTCTGCCGTGTGTACCAAACCCCACCCTCGTGGACTGACCAAATACAAGCGACCACGCTCATCACAACCCGCTGCGGTGATGTCCACCCCCTCACCTGTGTGTGAACACACGCCCCCATTGGGCATCAATCGCCACACCCAAGGTGTGTCTTCCAACTCCACGTAAACCCGTTGCGGTCCATTTTGAAAGTACCACTGGCCTTCTTCATCAACCATGTAGTTGCGCCCGATGAAGGCAATGAGTTTGTCGTGTTGTAAGCGCGATCCTTTGCTGCCTTGCGCTTGCGCAGCTTCGTCACGCATGTACCAATCGCCCCGCGCATCCAAAGCCAACCAACCGTAACAATCCGGCACGTTAGGCCACTTGGCCATGGCCGCTCTGACCATATCATCCATGGACCTGCTCCCACCATTGCGCCACGGCTTCAGGCAATGCCCGCACATCGCCTGGCATGCCCCATCCTTGGCTGGAGCGTACAAAACCCACGTGACCGCCTTGCTCAGGCTGCCACAAGGTCACGTCTGAGCTGACATCCCGCGCTTGGGGCAATGAACTCGCCGGCACAAAGGGATCGTTGAGTGCGTTGATGGCCAAAGCAGGTAAAGCAATGTGTCGCATCAGTGGCTTTGCTGCGGCTCGCGTCCAATAATCGTTGGTGTCTTTGAAACCGTGCAAAGGCGCAGTAAAGACGTTGTCGAACTCGTACAAATCTTGAGCGCGCAAGGCCGCTGGTAAATCAAACAGGCCTGGGTACTGCTGCCACTTTTGCACCGCTTTGGGCTTCATGGTCCTTAGGAAACGCGGCGTATACACCCAGCGGTTGAAGCCCCGTCCTATGGCGTGTCCGCTGGCCATCAGATCCAATGGGGAGCACACGCTGACAACCGAATCCACCGCATTGGCGGCAGATGTGCCGTGTTCGCCGGCCCAGCGCATCAGCGCATTACCTCCGAGCGAAATACCCACGGCGCGGCGTGATCGCTGGGGGTGCTGCTGAGCAAACCGCCTCAACACCCAATCGATTTCTTCATGATCACCCGAGTGGTAGGCACGAGGGCGAAGGTTCAACTCACCCGAGCAACCCCGAAAGTGCACCAAAGCAAACGCCCATCCACGCTCATGTGCGACTGAAGCCATGGCTTTCACATAATGACTGTCGGCGTTGCCTTCCAATCCATGAAACATCAAGACCAAAGGTGCATGACCGCCAACCGTCTGCGCGCTGTGATCGATGTCGATGAAGTCGCCATCGGGTGTGCCCCACCGTTCGCGCCGCCAACATGGCGCAGCCTGAGGCCAATGGCTGTGAGCCACTTTGGCCGACCAAATGGTTTGGGCGTGGCCACCCGGTAGCCACCAAGGAGCTTGGTATTGCATGGAGTTTCAGTGCAGCACAGTGGCCACATCAGCCACATCGGGTGGCTCCGTGCGCAAACCCGGGCTGGCATGGTGCACCACCATGCGCCAGCCTTGTGCGGTCTTGACATACACGTTGGTGGCCACAACCCAAGCGTGTTGTACCCCGTCATCGGTCAAAATTTCGACGCGTTCAATCACGCTGTGGACGCTGCAAACCCCAGCTTCGGCTCGTCGCACCTTTTCCGGGTGAGCCAAGACCGGCCCATTGGCAAACAAGGCTTCAAAGCCTGCACGAACCTCAGCGTGTCCGACCAAGCGTGGCCCACCCGGGTGAACGCAAACGATGTCATCCTCGTCGTTCCAACAGGCCATGAGGCGGTCCATGTCACCTTGCTGCAAAGCTTCGTAAAAAGCGGCTTCGGTATCGTCCGGGGTTCCGGGTGGCAGTTTGACTTTGGGCATTCGCGCATTGTGTCATGCACGGCGCAGACAACAAAAAACCGGCACAAGGCCGGTTTTTTACAGAAAACAATCCGAGAGGATCACTTCTTTTGACGGTACTTGCGCAGGGCCGACAACTGGGCCGCCAAAACCGCCAACTCAGACGTGGCCACAGCCATGTCGATTTCGCTTTTGGCGTTCTTCAGCGATTCTTCGGCTTGCTTGCGCGCCTCGTTGGCCTTGGCTTCGTCCAAGTCTTTGCCGCGGATGGCGGTGTCGGACAAGACGGTCACGTGGTGGGGTTGCACTTCGAGAATGCCACCGGCCACAAACACGAACTCTTCGTTGCCATCGGCTTGTTCGATGCGCACAGCACCGGGTTTGATGCGCGTGATGAGCGGCGTGTGGCCGGGCAAGATACCCAGCTCGCCAGACTCACCAGGCAACGCCACGAATTTGGCCACGCCCGAGAAGATCGACTCCTCGGCGCTGACCACATCAACCTGGATGGTGCTCATGGGTTCTCCTGTAAAAAGCCGCGATTAGGCCGCGAGCTTTTTGGCTTTCTCGAAGGCTTCGTCGATGGTGCCAACCATGTAGAAAGCCTGCTCAGGCAGGTGATCGCACTCACCGCTGGTGATCATCTTGAAGCCGCGAATAGTTTCTTTCAAAGGCACGTACTTACCAGGAGAGCCAGTGAACACTTCAGCGACGTGGAAAGGCTGCGACAAGAAACGTTGAATCTTGCGAGCACGGGCCACAGCCAACTTGTCTTCTGGAGCCAATTCGTCCATGCCCAGAATGGCGATGATGTCGCGCAGTTCTTTGTAACGCTGCAGCGTGCCTTGCACCGAGCGAGCGGTTTCGTAATGCTCTTGGCCCACGACCAAGGGGTCAAGCTGGCGGCTGGTGGAGTCCAGCGGATCCACGGCGGGGTAGATACCCAGAGCAGCAATGTCACGCGACAACACGACGGTGGAGTCCAAGTGAGCAAAGGTGGTGGCTGGCGATGGGTCGGTCAAGTCATCGGCTGGCACGTAAACGGCTTGGATGGAGGTGATCGAACCAACTTTGGTCGAAGTAATACGCTCTTGCAAGCGGCCCATTTCTTCGGCCAGGGTAGGCTGGTAACCCACGGCGGAAGGCATACGACCCAACAAGGCGGACACCTCGGTACCGGCCAAGGTGTAACGATAGATGTTGTCCACGAAGAACAACACGTCACGGCCTTCGTCACGGAAAGACTCGGCAATGGTCAGACCGGTCAAGGCGACGCGCAAACGGTTGCCAGGAGGCTCGTTCATCTGGCCGTACACCATGGCCACTTTCGAGTCTTCGAGCTTCTCGAGGTTCACCACGCCGGAGTCGGCCATCTCGTGGTAAAAGTCGTTCCCTTCACGGGTCCGCTCACCCACACCCGCAAACACCGACAAACCGCTGTGGGCCTTGGCAATATTGTGGATGAGCTCCATCATGTTGACGGTCTTGCCCACACCGGCGCCACCGAACAAGCCCACCTTACCGCCTTTGGCGAAGGGGCAGACCAAGTCGATCACCTTGATACCGGTTTCCAGCAGCTCTTGCGAAGGCGACAGTTCGTCGTAGGCAGGGGCTTTGCGGTGGATGGGCGCAGTCAGGGTTTGGTCCACTGGGCCACGCTCGTCGATGGGCGTGCCGAGCACGTCCATGATACGGCCCAAGGTTGCCTTGCCCACGGGCACGGTGATGTTGGCGTGGGTGTTGGTCACCAACATGCCGCGGCGCAAGCCGTCAGAGGAACCCAGGGCAATGGTTCGCACCACGCCGTCGCCAAGCTGCTGCTGAACTTCCAGCGTCAGGGCGGAACCTTCCATTTTCAGTGCGTCATAAACGCGGGGCATTTGGTCGCGAGCGAACTCGACGTCGACCACTGCACCGATACACTGAACAATCTTGCCTTGTACTTGAGCCATGATTGAAACCTTCTCTGTTTATCTAAATTCTGTTGAACGCTGCTTCAGACCGCTGCGGCACCAGCCACGATTTCTGAAAGCTCTTTGGTGATGCCCGCTTGACGGGTTTTGTTGTAGACCAGCTTGAGTTCGGCAATCACATTACCGGCGTTGTCGGTGGCGGCCTTCATGGCCACCATACGAGCCGACTGTTCGGACGCCATGCTCTCGGCCACGGCCTGGTAGACCTGCGCTTCGATGTAGCGAACCAACAATTCGTCGATAACGGTTTGCGCATCGGGTTCGTACAGGTAGTCCCAGTCACGACCACCCGCACCGGCTTGCATGTCTGCGGCGCTCAAGGGCAGCAATTGCTCAACGACCGATTCCTGCTTCATCGTGTTGATGAACTTGGTGTAGCACAGGTAAACGGCACTGATTTCACCGGCCTCGTAAGCATCGAGCAGCACCTTGACGGGACCGATCAAACGCTCCAAGTGCGCGGTATCACCCAGGCCGATGGCGTGAGACACCACTTTGGCTCCCACACGGTTCAAGAAACCAAAGCCCTTGTTGCCGATGGCCACGGTGCGCACATCCAAACCTTGGGCTTGCACCTCTTTGATTTTGGTTGTGGTGGCACGCAACACGTTGGTGTTGAGGCCGCCACACAAACCCTTGTCGGTGGTCACCACGACAAAGCCAGCGGCTTTGCCTTCGTTTTTCACCATGAAGGGGTGGCTGTACTCGGGGTTGGCCAAACTGAGGTTGCCCACGATCTGGCGCACTTTTTCGCTGTACGGGCGTGTTGCGCGCATCCGGTCCTGCGCTTTGCGCATTTTGGAAGCGGCGACCATTTCCATGGCTTTGGTGATCTTCTTGGTGTTTTCCACCGATTTGATCTTGCCGCGAATTTCCTTACCTGCTGCCATTGCTGCTCCTTTATCGGGTCAATGGGCCGGTTCAGTACGTGCCGGTTTTCTTGAAGTCGGCGATGGCGGCGGCGAGCTGAGCTTCAGCATCCTTGTCCATGGCCTTGTCGGTTTCGAGCTTGGTCAACAAAGCGGCGTGCTTTTGCTTGAGGAAGTCGTGCATACCGGCTTCAAAGGACAAGATCTTCTTGACGTCGATGTCGTCCATGTAACCCTTGTTCACAGCAAACAGCGTGGATGCCATCAAGCCGATGGACTGTGGGCTGTACTGGGCCTGCTTGAGCAATTCGGTCACGCGGGCACCGCGGTCGAGCTGCTTGCGGGTGGCCTCATCCAGATCGGAGGCGAACTGTGCGAACGCTGCCAATTCACGGTACTGGGCCAAGTCGGTACGGATACCGCCAGAAAGGCCTTTGATCAATTTGGTTTGAGCAGCACCGCCGACGCGCGACACCGAGATACCAGCGTTGATGGCGGGGCGGATACCAGCGTTGAACAAACTGGTTTCCAAAAAGATCTGACCGTCTGTTATCGAAATCACGTTGGTGGGCACGAAGGCGGACACGTCACCCGCTTGGGTTTCGATGATGGGCAGCGCGGTCAAAGAACCGGTCTTGCCTTTGACGGCGCCTTTGGTGAAGGCTTCGACGTAGTCAGCGTTCACGCGGGCGGCGCGCTCGAGCAAGCGGCTGTGGAGATAAAACACGTCACCAGGGTAAGCTTCGCGGCCTGGTGGGCGACGCAGCAACAAGGAGACTTGACGATAGGCCACAGCTTGCTTGGACAGGTCGTCGTACACGATCAAAGCGTCTTGGCCGCGGTCGCGGAAGTACTCACCCATCGTGCAACCAGAATAGGCCGAGAGGTATTGCATGGCGGCAGACTCCGAAGCGGAAGCCGCAACCACAATGGTGTACTCCATCGCGCCAGCTTGCTCCAAAGCACGCACCACGTTTTTGATCGACGAAGCTTTTTGGCCAATCGCGACGTAAACGCAGGTCATGTTCTGACCCTTTTGGTTGATGATGGCGTCGATCGCGACTGCGGTTTTACCGGTCTGACGATCACCAATGATCAGCTCGCGCTGGCCACGGCCCACGGGCACCATGGAGTCGATGGACTTCAAGCCGGTTTGCACAGGCTGGTCGACCGATTTACGGGCGATCACACCAGGAGCAACCTTTTCAATCACATCGGTCATCTTGGCGTTGATGGGGCCTTTGCCGTCGATGGGCTGACCCAAGGCATTGACCACACGGCCCACCAGCTCGGGGCCGACTGGCACTTCCAAAATACGACCCGTGCACTTGACGGTGTCGCCTTCCGACAGGTGTTCGTATTCGCCCAAAATCACGGCGCCAACAGAGTCGCGCTCGAGGTTCAAGGCCAAACCAAACGACGGCACGCCGTCTTTGTTGGCGGGGAACTCCAACATTTCACCTTGCATCACATCGGACAGACCGTGGACACGGACGATACCGTCGGTCACGGACACGATGGTGCCTTGGTTGCGCACATCGGTCGAAGCGCTCAGGCCTTCGATGCGCGACTTGATCAATTCGGAAATTTCGGCTGGATTGAGTTGCATGGCTCTTTCCTTCTTTCGTAAGTTGTGACGCTGTAGACGCTAAGGGGCTTGGGCCGCGCTTAAGCGGTCAAGGCCACTTTCATTTGTTCAAGACGGGCTTTGATCGAGGTGTCGAGCACTTCATCGCCCACCACCACTCGAACACCACCAATGAGTTCGGGCTTCAACTCAACACGCAGGTTGAGCTTGCGTCCAAAACGCTTTTCCAAAACACCTGACAAACCCGACAAAGCCGCTGCATCCATGTCAAAGGCACTCTGCACCACCGCATCGGAGCTTCCGGCTTGAGCATTTTTTAGGACATTGAACTGTCGGGCAATTTCAGGCAGGGCTGCCAAGCGACCGTTTTCGATCACGAGACGCAGAAACTGGCGCCCCTGTTCCGACAATTTGCTCTTGGCCACACCGGTGACGGTATCGAACACTTGTTCGACGGTCACTTTGGGGTTGTCGGCAAACTGACGCAAATGGTCGTTGGCGGCAATCGCAGCGAGCTCTTCGAGCCAAGCCGCGACAGCGGGTGCGTCGGCCTTGGCGGCTTGGAAAAGCGCTTCGGCGTATGGACGTGCAATGGTGGCGAGTTCGGCCATGGTGGGTCTATTCCTGAAGGGGGATCAGAGTTCGGTCTTCAGGCGATTGAGCAAGTCGGCATGAACACCGGCGTTGACTTCTCGCTTGAGGATTTGCTCGGCACCCTTGACGGCCAATGCGGCCACTTCTTCGCGCAAAGCCTCACGGGCTTTGACGATTTGTTGCGCAGCTTCTTGCTCGGCATTGGCCACGATCTTGGCGGCTTCAGCCGAGGCGCGGGCCTTGGCTTCTTCGATCACGGTTTGAGCGCGACGTTCGGCATCGGCCAAGCGGGTAGCGGATTCGTTGCGCGATTGGCTCAACTCCTCTTCGACACGCTTGTTGGCCACGGCCAATTCGGTTTTGGCCATCTCTGCAGCAGCCAGACCTTCGGTGATTTTCTGAGCGCGTTCATCCAAAGCTTTGGCGATGGGAGGCCACACGAATTTCATCGTGAACCAAACCAAAATCGCAAAAACGACGGCTTGCGCAAACAGGGTTGCATTGATATTCATCGCAACGCCTTTCTGTCTGATAACAAGAGTGTTGACTCAATTGCTGCGACGGGGGTGCTGTGAACGGCTCGGTGACAGCGGTCAGCGATCCGCACACCACACACCCACGTGGTGCAGCAAACCCAATTACAGCGTGAAGGGGTTGGCGAAGGCGAACAGCAAAGCGATGGCCACACCGATCAAGAAAGCCGCATCGATCAGACCAGCCAAGATGAACATCTTGGTCTGCAGGTCGTTCATCAGCTCAGGCTGGCGTGCCGACGATTCCAAAAATTTGCCACCCATCAAGGCGATACCGATCGAAGCGCCGATGGCACCCAAACCAACGATAAGACCGCAAGCCAGTGCGACGAGACCCAGAACGTTTTCCATGATGACTCCTTTGAGTACGAAAGTTAAAAAGAAAGGGAACGAAACAAAAACACAGTACGCGGGTTAAGGCGCGTCTTCAGTGCGCATCATGCGCTTGGCCCAGATAAATCAAGGCCAGCATCATGAAAATGAACGCCTGCAAGGTAATAACCAAGATGTGGAACAAGGTCCACACCGTGCCGGCGATCAAGTGCCCGACGAAGAACAGGCCACCGCTGAGGGACAAGGCACCATAAGCACCCAGCAACGCAATCAGCATGAACACCAGTTCACCCGCGAACATATTGCCAAACAACCGCATGCCGTGCGAAACGGTCTTCGCCACGAACTCGATCATTTGCATGAGGAAGTTGACGACACCCAAGAGCAGTGCCCAAATGGGGTTCTTGCTGGTACCAAAAGGCGCCGTCACGAGTTCGTGCGTCCAACCGCCCAAACCTTTGATTTTGATGTTGTAGAACAAGCAAAGCAGCAACACAGAAACCGACAGACCCAGGGTGGTCGACAAGTCGGCGGTGGGCACCACACGCAGGTAATCTTTGAAGCCCATGGCAGGACCAGCGCTGTGCCAGATCTGGGGCAACAAGTCCACAGGCACCATGTCCATGAAGTTCATCAAGAAAATCCAGACGAACACCGTCAGGGCCATGGGGGCGATGAGCTTGCGACTCTGAGCGTTGTGGATCACCCCTTTGGCTTGGCTCTCCACCATTTCAACCATCATCTCGACAGCAGCCTGGAAACGACCCGGCACACCCGCCGTGGCTTTGCGTGCAGCCAGCCACAAGACAAAGCACATCAACAAACCCAGCACGCTGCTGACAACGACCGAATCCACATTGATGACAGAGAAGTCAACAATGGATTCTTGCTTCTTGTTCGTCAAATGAACAAGGTGGTGGCGAATGTAATCACCCGCGGTGAGAGTTGCACCTTCAGCTGCCATGTCTGTTACACCCATCTAGAAATCAACGACGACGTTTGGATTGAACAAAAAACACCAATCCAACCACCTTAAGAACCACCACCAGGCCAACCACCAGGGCCAACCAATTCACCGCATCCAACACCACCGGCGCCAAGCCCAACAGGACCATCACCAACACCAGCTTGACGCCTTCCCACACAAAAAAGTTCAGCAGTGCGGCTTGCGCCACACCCGACACTTTTTTAGCCACCGCACTGGATTTAACTCCCCAAGCCATCAAAGCCGAGGGCAACACCACCGCAGCAGCACCGTACAAAACCGACTGCACCACGACCAAGTCTCTCGTCAGCAAGGCTGCCAAGGCCATCGTCACCAAGGCAAACACCACCTGCCACACCAAAACCCAGCGCACCGACATTGTCGCCTGAGTGCTTCGCCAATGCTGCGCTTCTTCACGCGTCAGCGGCTTGAAATTGTCTTCTACCGCCTCATCTGCGTGCTCAGGATCTTGGATCCACGTGCCCGCTGGGCCGATCTCGGACTTTTGCACCGGGTGAGGGATTGTGTCCATCTCAAATTACAGCCAAGTTACAACGTTTTCATCGGCAGCGTAAGGCAGCAAAGTCTTTGATTATACGTAGAAACCCGGACCAAAAGTCAAGCCTCGAGGGGATAATCATCACATGGACTTTTCTCGCGAAATCCCCCCCGAGCAATCGCTCATTCAATACCCTTGTCGATTCCCCATCAAAGTGATGGGTGCCAACACGACCGAGTTCATCAACACGATGACACAAGTGGCCCAGGGCTTTGAGCCCAGCTTCAACGCATCGCACATCGAACAGCGGCCCAGCCGAGCCGGCAACTACATGGGCTTGACCTTGTCTATCGAGGTCCACAACCGTGAGCAGCTTGATGAGGTTTACCGGGCGCTGACCAAGCACCCTTTGGTCAAATACGTGCTGTAAGCTGCATGGACATTCGCTTTTTGGGCCGCGTGGATTGCGGCAGCACCGCGCAGGCCATGGCCGACTTCACTGCCCAACGCAGCGACCAAACCCCTGATGCTGTGTGGATTTGCGAGCACAACCCTGTGTTCACCCAAGGCTTGGCCGGTCAACTCGACCACTTGCTTGCGCCAGGGGACATCCCGGTACTGGCCACCAATCGCGGAGGGCAAGTCACGTACCACGGCCCAGGCCAAGTCGTGGCCTACCCTCTCGTCGACCTCAAACGGGCGGGCTATTACGTCAAAGAGTACGTCTACAAGCTTGAGGAAGCCATCATCCGCACCTTGCGCCAATGGGATGTCACCGGTCACCGCGTGAGTGGTGCACCCGGTATATACGTGCGTTTGGAAGATCCCTTTGGCCACGGCGTGCTACCTCAACGCCCGCAGCGGCGCGAACCTGGTAGCCCTGCACCCGAGCCCGATTTCACCGGCTTGGGCAAAATCGCTGCGTTGGGCATTAAAGTCAGCCGCCACTGCACTTACCACGGCCTGTCGCTCAACGTTGCGATGGACCTATCACCCTTCGATCGCATCAATCCCTGTGGTTATCGAGGGTTACAAACCGTCGACCTTTCTACAATTGGTGTGAACGCCGCTTGGGACGAGGTTGCATCGGTGCTGAGCCAACAGCTCAGTACCACCCTCGCCCCTTGATGCTTAGGCACCCACCCACACAGGCACAGCACATGAGCACCACCGACCAGCCTTACGACGCCACGGCCAAACAAAAAAGCCAAGCCAAAACCTCGCGCATTCCGATCAAAATCGTGCCGGCCGAAACCCTGAAAAAACCCGATTGGATTCGCGTCAAAGCGGGTTCGCCGAGCACGCGCTTTTACGAAATCAAAGACATTTTGCGCAGCAACAAGTTGGTCACGGTGTGTGAAGAGGCCAGCTGTCCCAACATCGGCGAGTGCTTTGGCAAAGGCACCGCCACCTTCATGATCATGGGCGACAAGTGCACGCGCCGATGCCCGTTTTGCGACGTGGGCCACGGCCGCCCCGACCCACTGGACGTGGACGAGCCGGGCAACCTGGCCAAAACCATCGCCCAACTCAAACTGCAGTATGTGGTGATCACCAGTGTGGACCGCGACGACTTGCGTGACGGTGGCGCAGGCCATTTTGTGGAATGCATCCGCAAAACCCGCGAGCTCTCACCCAACACGCAAATCGAAGTCCTGGTGCCCGACTTCCGAGGCCGCGATGACCGCGCCTTGGAAATTCTCAAAGCCGCTCCACCCGATGTGATGAACCACAACTTGGAAACCGTGCCCCGCTTGTACAAGGAAGCACGCCCCGGCTCGGATTACCAGTTCTCACTGAACCTGCTCAAGAAGTTCAAAGCCCTCTTCCCCCACATCCCCACCAAGAGCGGTTTGATGGTGGGCTTGGGCGAGACCGATGAAGAAATTTTGGATGTGATGCGCGACATGCGTGCTCACGGCATCGACATGCTCACGATTGGGCAGTACCTCGCGCCCAGCGGTCATCACCTGCCCGTGCGCCGCTACGTGCACCCCGACACCTTCAAGATGTTCGAGGTCCACGCCTACGACATGGGATTCAGCCACGCGGCCGTGGGCGCCATGGTGCGATCGAGCTACCACGCCGACCAACAAGCCCATCAGGTCTTGGCCGACAAAGCCTGAACGTGCCCGCCAACTTACTCGCTTTGGGCGCGATTGCTCTGTGGGCCAGCCTGGCTGCGCTGGGCGTTTCGCTGTCGCACGTTCCCCCTTTTTTGCTCACCGGCATCGCGCTGCTGATCGGCAGCGTCATCGCACTGCCTTTGTCGGGCTTGGACTGGCGCCAGTGGCGTGTGCCTCCGCTCACCTTGGCACTGGGTGTTTACGGCCTGTTTGGTTTTCACTTTTTGCTTTTCATCGCGTTGCGAAATGCACCACCCGTGCCCGCCAACTTGATCAACTACCTCTGGCCCTTGGGCATGGTCGTGTTGGCACCTTGGTTGTTGCCAGGTAAGCAACTCTCGAGGCGTCACCTGTTGGCGGCACTGCTGGGCTTTGCCGGTGCGGCCCTGGCCATCGTGGGTGGACGTGGCGAGTCCGTGGATGTGGTTTGGGCATGGGGCTACCTGCTGGCCTTGGCCTCGGCATTTGTGTGGGCCACCTACTCCTTGCTCACACAGCGCGTGCCGCACTTCCCCACCGCCGCCATCGGCAGCTTCGCAGCCGTCTCAGGCGTGCTGTCCCTGTTGTGCCACTGGTGGCTGGAAAGCCCCGTGCACTTAACGGCACAAGATTGGCTACTCATGGCCTTGTTGGGGCTGGGCCCCTTGGGTGGCGCTTTTTTCTTGTGGGATGCTGCGCTCAAACGCGGAGACGCGCAACAGATCGGCGTCTTGAGTTTCCTCACGCCTTTGCTATCCACTTTGGTTTTGTTGGGCGTTCGTGGCGAAAGCATCAGCGCCAGCGTGGTGCTGGCTGCGTTGATGATCGTGGGCGCAGCGGTGGTGGCACGGCGCACAGACCCGATTTCTTGATGCTTATTCGGCGTGGCTGCCCCGATGCGCCCAACCGGTGGTTTGTTTTTCGATCCAACTGAAGAACTCGTACATGGCCATGGCCATCACGCCGACCACCAATAAACCGCTGAACGCCAAGCCCATTTGCATCGAGCTGCCGGCCGAAATCAACAAGTAACCAATGCCTTCGTTGGAGGCGGTCATCTCGGACACGGTGGTGCCCACAAAGGCCAAGGTGATGGCGACTTTGAGCGAGCCAAAAAAGTAGGGCATCGAGCGAGGCAGGCCAACCTTGGTCAGCACGTCCCAACGCTTGGCGCCCAAAACCCGCAAGACGTCTTCAAGCTCCGGCTCCAGCGTGGCCAAACCAGTGGCGATGTTGACCATGATGGGGAAAAAACTGATCAAAAACGCAGTGAGGATGGCAGGACCAGCACCAATGCCAAACCACACCACCAAAATAGGAACAAAAGCGGCTTTAGGCAAAGCGTTGAAGGCGGTCATCAGAGGGTAAACCGCAGCGTAGGCCATGCGCGAGCTACCGATCAGAAAGCCCAACAACACACCCACCACGATGGCAATGCCAAAACCCACCATGGTCACCCAGAAGGTGCGCCATGCATGGCCCATGATCACCTCTTTAAATTCCAAAGTCTGATCCCAAATGCGGCTTGGACTCGGAAAAATAAACTCTGAAACACCCATACCACGGGTGAGCAACTCCCAGAGAGTCACGATGATCACCAACAACACCAGCGGCGACCATCTCTCCATTGTTTTACGCTTCATGCTCCGACCTCTTTATTGGTTAATCACCGCACCCGATTTGCGCATCGCGCCAATATGGCCGCGCAACTCGTGAACGATCTCGGTGAATTCGGGCGAGTAAGTCACATCGAGCTCACGTGTACGGGGTATGGGGATTTCGCGCTTGACCACAAAACGCCCAGGACTGCGGCTCATGCAATACACGGTGTCGGCCAAAAACACACTCTCTCGCAAATCGTGCGTCACCAAAATCACGTTGAAGCGCTGTGCTTCCCACAAGTCGCGCAAGGTGCACCACAGTTCTTCGCGGGTGAAAGCGTCGAGCGCACCGAATGGCTCGTCGAGCAAGAGCATCTTGGGTTCGTGAATCAGGGCCCGGCAAATGCTGGCGCGCTGCTGCATGCCGCCCGACAGCTCCCAAGGGAATTTTTTCTCCATGCCACCCAACCCCACCGAAGCCAAGAGCTTGAGGGCGCGCTCCTCATACTCCTTACGCCGGTCTTTGAACTGGCTGCGGTAGGGCTCCACGATCTCCAAGGGCAGGAGCACGTTGTCGAGCGTGGTGCGCCAAGGCAAAAGCGAAGGCGCCTGAAACGCCATACCAGAGATTTTCAAAGGCCCCGTCACGGCTTGACCATCGATGGTGATGGTGCCGCGACTGGGCATTTTCAAGCCCGTGGTCAGCTTCATGAACGTGGACTTGCCACAGCCCGAGGGCCCCACAATCGCGATGAACTCGCCTTGTCGAACCTTGAGGTTGATGTCTTCGACTGCGAATGTGTTCTGGGCCAACAACTCTTCGTTGTAAGCCAACCAAACTTGATCGAAATGGACGAAGGCATCGCCGGTGGTGCTGGTGTTCATGCCGCTGTTCCTCTGCAGGTGGGTCGCTGGTTTATTTTTTGGCGGGCGGCAACACGTTGAGCTCGGCCTTGCTGGGCAGCATGGAGCCGTTCCACAAAGCCTTGGCGTTGACCGGGGTCTTGGTGGCGTAGGCTTGTGTCACTTCAGCAGCCATCTGGGTCAAACGGGCGTTGTCCACTTGACCAAAACCTTCGCGTCGGGCGTCGGGGCTGGCAATGACGGAGTCGATGGCCAATTGCAAGCGACGGGTTTCCAGCGGTACGTTGATGATGCCGTCACGGGCTTTGACAGTTTCAATGGCAGCCGCGGGGTTGGCCATGACTTCTTTCGCACCCTTTGTAAAGGCCGACAAGAAAGCTTTGACTGCGGCGGGGTTCTCTTGGATCAGCTTGGGATGAGCAATGATCACGTTGCCGTAGAGCTTCACGCCATGATCGGCAAATGGCAATATCACCACGTCCTCGGTTTTCACACCGCGGGCTTCCAAGTTCAGCAACGAGGTGAACGAAAAACCGGTGATCGCATCGATGTCGCCGCGCACCAACATGGTTTCGCGCAGAGGTGGATCCATCGAGGTCCAAGCGACGTTGGTCACTTTGTTGGCTTTTTCAAAAATGGGGAAGGCCTTGCGACCCGAGTCGAAAACCGGTGCGCCCAGCTTCTTGCCACTCAAGTCGGCAGGCTTGCTGATGCCGCTTTTCTTCAGGGCCAACACGGCGGCAGGGGTGTTGTTGTAGACCATCATCACGGCCACGGGCTTGTTGGGCGTATCGGGGTTGTTGGCGTGGAACTCCATGAGCGCGGCCAAATCGGCAAAGCCCATGTCGTAGGTGCCCGAGGCCACTCGGGTAACGGCTGCTGCAGAACCGGTACCGGCGTCGATGGAAACGTTCAATCCCGCCGCCTTGTAATAGCCCTTGGCTTCGGATTGCAAAAACAGAGCGGCTGGCCCTTCAAAGCGCCAATCGAGTTGGAACTTCACGGGGGTTTGGGCGTGGGCCAAGCCCACAAAGTTGACCGTGCACAGCAGGGCGGTGGCTTGAAGCAATTGGCGCTTGTTCATGGATGACTCCTTAGGACAGGTTGATTTCAACGACGAGGGTGCGATGGGCCAGCGCCAGCGCTGCTACCCACCTTGAAAACTCAGCAAGATCAGTGCCATCGCTCTATCCCTGCGGATCAGATTGAACACATCTTTGTATACATTCTTGATGCGAACCAAATCCGTGCCTATCATGAGAAACCCTAGAAATCGGCACCAAATGCGTGCCCGAATGCACCTTGGGAGCGTTTTCAGGCCTTCAACAAGTCGAGCAAACTTCGCGCCACCACCTGCGTGGCGCGCTTCAAATCGGCCAGATCGATGCGCTCGTCGGCGCGTTTGGCGTGGCTCTCGAGCACGGTGCGCGGACCTGCGCCGTAAATCACCCCGGGAATCCCGCGCTCGACGTACAAGCGCACGTCGGTGTAAAGCGGTGTGCCGATGGCGGGGATGGGTTCACCGAACACCTCCCCACCGTGCTGTTGCAGGGCTTTGACGAGCGGCTGGTTGCCCGCGAGCGGCACCATGGCGCGCGCGAGCAGCAAGCGCTTCACATCGAGACGGATGTGCTTACCCCCGCGCGGCGGGTTGAAGCTGGCCGCGGCTTGTTCGATGGTGCGGCGCAGGCTGGCTTCAACCTCGCTGGGGTCTTCTTCGGGAATCATGCGGCGATCCACCTTGAGCACCACCTTGCCGGGAATCACGTTGGTGTTGGTGCCGCCTTGGATCAGGCCCACGTTCAGATACGGGTGGGTGATGCCTTCGACCTTGGAGGTGATCTTGAGGTAGTCGGCGTTGAGCGCGTACAGCGCGTTCAGGATGTGGGTGGCGCCTTGCAACGCGTCCACGCCGCTGTCGGGAATGGCGGCGTGCGACATCTCGCCGTGTACTGTCACTTCCAGTTGCAGGCAGCCGTTGTGCGCCACCACCACCTGGTAGCTAAAACCCGCAGCGATCATCAGGTCCGGTTTGGTCAGGCCCTTGTCGAGCAACCAGCCTGGGCCGACCTCACCACCGAACTCCTCGTCGTAAGTGAAGTGCAGCTCTACGCCGCCCTTCAAAGGCAAGCCCAGCGATTCGAGCGCGCGCACCGCAAAGGTGAAGGTGGAGAAGTCGCACTTGCTGACCGCGGTGGCGCGGCCGTACATCTTGCCGTTCTCGACTTCGCCGCCGTAGGGGTCGTGGCTCCAGCCCTCTCCCGGGGGCACCACGTCGCCGTGGGCGTTGAGCGCGATGGTCTTTCCGCCGTCGCCGTAGCGGCGGCGCACGATCAGGTTGGTGATGGTTTCCAGACCAGCGGCCTGCACCTCGGCGGCGGGGACCACATGGCGCTCGGCCTCAAAGCCCATGGGTGCGAGCAACGCGGCGGTGCGCTCCGCATGCGGGGCGTTATTCCCCGGTGGTGTGTCGGTGGGTACGCGCACCAGCTCGCGCAAAAAAGCAACCTGTTCGTCGAAGTGTTGTTCAACCCAGGCGTCGAGTTGTTGGTGGGCGTTCATGCGGTCTCCGTGGCGAGTTGTTGCAACACATGGGCAAAGGCGTCCACCGCCAATTGCATGTCGTCGCAGGTAGTGGATTCGAGGGGGTTGTGGCTGATGCCTGCGTTTTCGCCGCGCACGAACAACATGGCTTGCGGCATGGCTTCGTGCATCTTCATAGCGTCGTGGCCCGCACCACTCGGTAGCTTGAAGAGCGGTACACCCAAAGCGCTCACGGCGCGCTCCCAACGGGCTTGCCATTCGGGGGCGCTCGGTGCAGCCGATGCGCGCATGGCCAGATCGGCGCGCCAACGCAGGCCACGGCGCTCGGCAATGGCTTGCAATTGGACCAAGACATCGACCTCCAGCGCGTCGCGTTGTGTGTTGGTGGGCGCGCGCATGTCCAAGCTGAAGGTGCAGCGACCAGGCACCACATTGATAGAACCCTGGGGTATTTGCCACTGACCAATCGTGGCCACGCTGTTACCGTCTTGCGCGGCGCGCTGCTCCATGTAGAGCGCCAGCTCGGCCACGGCACAGGCCGCGTCGCGACGGCGATCCATGGGCGTGGTGCCGGCGTGGCTGGCGGTACCGATGACCTCGCATTGGTAGCGCACACTGCCGTTGATGGACGTGACCACGCCCAAGGGCAGGTTGAGTTCGTTGAGCACAGGGCCTTGTTCAATGTGCACCTCGACAAACCCGAGGTACTTCGCGGGATCGCGGCGAAGAGCGGGGATGCCGTCTAAGTTCAGTCCTGCGTGTTGCATGGCCTCGCGCATGCTGATGCCATCGGTGTCTTGTTGATCCAACCACTCGGGCTTGAAGTCGCCGATCAAAGCACCCGAGCCCAAGAAGGTGGCTTTGTAGCGCTGCCCCTCTTCTTCGGCAAAAGCCACAACCTCAATGCCAAAAGGCAGGCGTTTGTGCTGTTCGTGCAGCTGCTGCACACAAGCCATGGGCACAAAAATTCCCAAGCGACCGTCGTACTTGCCACCGTTGCGAACGGTGTCGTAATGACTGCCCGTCATCAGGTACTTTGCGCCGGCGGTGGCTGCGTGGTAGCGTCCCACCACGTTGCCTACGGCATCGATGCTCACCTCGTCAAAGCCCACCTCGCGCATGCCTTGCGCGATGTCGCGCGCGCAGGCTCGGTGCGCATCGGTCAAGTAGGTGACGGTGAGTTGGCCGTGTTCGGCGTAGCCCGGCTCGCTGTGCTGCGCCAAGGCTTCTTGCCAATCCCAGACACGCTGACCCAGGGTGGGTTCAACACCGAATTTGTCGTTCAAGCGAATCTCGACGATGCGGTGGATGTTGCGAAGACACTCCTGCAATTCAAAGTTGGGGTGGCCGTGCAAGCGTCGTTCAAAGGCCTCGATGATTTGCGTTTTGTTCAAACCCACGCCACGCGGGCCACGCACCGCCAAAATAAAAGGCCAACCAAACTTGGCGTTGTAGGCCGCGTTGAGTTGCTGAATCTTGGCGAACTCGTCGGGCGTGCAATCGGTCAAACCCGCCTTGGTTTGTTCGTGGGTGGATTCGGCGGTTAGGGTTTTGCTGACCATCGCTCTGCCCGCCAATTCTGGGTGGGCGCGGATCAGGCTCAACTGCGCATCGCGCCCAGACCGCTCCAGCACCCCACACATGGCGTGCTTGAGGTGAGCCAAGGAACGAAAGGGCCGCTCACCCAAGGCCTGCTCAGCGATCCAAGGCGAGTGCTCGTACAAACCGTCGAGCATCTTCGCCGCCTCTGCGGGACTGGCATGGTTGAGTTGTTCCAACGTGAGCGGCATGGTCAGTCCTTGAACGGGTGCACAGCCTTCCAGTGGCGTGCGATATCGATGCGCCGCGCCACCCAGACGTGGTCGTGCGATTGGATGTGGTCCAAAAAGCGCTGCAGCGCGGTGATGCGACCGGGGCGGCCGAGTAAGCGGCAGTGCATACCGATGCTCATCATCTTGGGGGCGTTGTCGCCATTCGGATCGCCTTCGGCATACAGAGCGTCGAAGGTGTCTTTCATGTATTGAAAGAAGGGATCGGCGTGTGAATAACCTTGGGGCAAGGCAAAGCGCATGTCGTTGCAATCCAAGGTGTAGGGCACGATGAGTTGCGGCACCACGCTGCCATCGGTTTTTTTCACCGTCATCCAAAACGGCAAGTCATCGCCGTAGTAATCGCTGTCGTATTCAAAGCCCCCAAAGTCGGCCACCAAGCGGCGCGTGTTGGGGCTGTCGCGGCCGGTGTACCAGCCCAGGGGGCGTTCTCCGGTGAGGTCTTGGATGATTTGCATCGCCTGGGCCATGTGGGCGCGCTCAGTGGCCTCGTCGATGTTTTGGTAGTGAATCCACTTGAGGCCATGGCAGGCGATGTCGTGGCCCAGTTCTTTGAAAGCCATGGTCAATCCGGGATGTTTTTGTAAGGCCGTGGCCACACCAAACACGGTCAGCGGCAGACCGCGCTTCTCAAACTCGCGCAAGATGCGCCATACGCCCGCACGCGAGCCGTACTCGTAAATACCTTCCATGCTGATGTGGCGATCGGGGAAGGATGCGGGGTTGAACATCTCCGACAAAAACTGCTCGGACCCGGCGTCGCCGTGCAGCACCGAGTTCTCACCACCCTCTTCGTAATTCAGCACAAACTGCACGGCCACACGCGCTCCGCCAGGCCACTGTGCGTGGAGCACTTCGCGGCCATAACCAATCAGGTCACGGGGGTAGGGACGGGTGGTGTCGTAGTGGCTCATGACAAGGCGTGTGAAATGTCGTGGCTGGGGATTTTTCGGTCGAAGGTCAAGGTGGCCTCAACGTGCTGCAGGTGTTCATCCATCAAACGAACCGCCAAGGCTTCGTCTCGCTTGTCCAAGGCGTTGACGATCTGAACGTGCTCGTCGGTGGAGTGCTCTGCGGCCAAGGTGCTTTGGTACATGAGTGTGATGAGCGAGCATCGTGAAATCAAGTCGCGCAGCATGTCTGCCAACACTTGATTGCCCATGAGCTCGGCCATACGGACATGGAAATCCCCCAAAATCTCGGTCCGACCTGAGACATCGGGGCTGGCCACGGCTTTGCGCTCCATGGCCAAGTGCTCTTTGAGTGCTTTGATCTTGGCCGGCGTGACTTGGCGAACAAAGGCTCGCGTCATCTCGGTCTCGAGCATGCGCCGCACCCCGAACACCTGCTTGGCTTCTTCCACCGACGGAGAAGCCACGAACGCACCTCGCGCAGGCTCCATGCGAATCAACCGATTCTGAGAGAGTTGAAACAACGCCTGACGCACCAAGGTGCGCGAGACACCAAAGTGATCGGCCAGTTTTTGCTCGGCCAATTTGGTGCCAGGCAAAAGCCGATGGTCCACAATCGCTCGGGTCAGCGATTCCACGATCACATGGGTGCTTGATGTCGTCTCCATGGGGTCATGATAGCCAGAAAAACCAAAACTGTATACACTTTGGTCGACCACACAACAGGAGCAGCCATGGGCTTGAGCACGCACGTTTTGGACACCATGCACGGACGCCCTGCCGCCGGCATGTCGGTCTCTCTATTCACAACCGACGGCGAACGCGCGATCTTGGTCAAATCTTTCACCCTCAACAGCGACGGCCGCAACCCCGATGGCCCCTTGTACGACAACGCCAGCCTGAAGGTGGGCACCTACCGCTTGGTGTTTGACGTCGCGGGCTATTTCGCGGCCCAAGGGGTGGTCCTTCCCGAACCGAACTTCCTCAACCGCGTGTCATTGGACTTTGGCGTGGCCCATGCCGACCAGCATTACCACGTGCCGCTCTTGGTCAGCCCGTGGAGTTACTCCACCTACCGTGGCAGCTGAACCCTACGCATGCACACCCTGTCCTCCGATGCACGGGCTTGCGTTGAACGCTTAAGCCATGGCCATGCCATTTTGGTGTGGGTTGAGGAGGGACAAGGCTCGGTGCCCAGAGAGAACGGCGCGTGGATGGCCGTCTTTGCCGACGAAGTCATCGGCACCATCGGTGGCGGTCATTTGGAGTGGTCCGCCATCGACTCGGCCCGATCCCGACTGACCAGCGCCACCAAACCTTGGCACCACGAGGTGGCCTTGGGCCCCAGCTTGGGGCAGTGTTGCGGTGGCCGGGTGCGCTTGCGCTTTGAGCCGATCTCGACCCAAGACCGCCACCGCCTAAACGTCCAGCTCTTGGCCAGCTTGCACCCGGTGGCTTTGTTCGGCGGTGGTCATGTGGGGCACGCGATTGTGCAAGCCTTGGCCCCCTTGCCTTTCGCGGTGCATTGGGTGGACAGCCGCGACGGCGTGTTTCCCGCGCACCTGCCCGAGCAAACCCGCACCGAGCATTCCGAACCCGTGCACCTCGCGGTACGGGACATCGCACCCCATTCACGGGTGTTGATCATGAGTTTTTCGCACGCCGAAGACTTGGACATCGTGGCGGCCTGCTTGCAGCGCCAACGTGAGCGCCACGACCTGCCTTTTGTCGGCTTGATCGGCAGCCGAAGCAAATGGGCCGCATTCTCTAGGCGTCTGCGCGAGCGAGGTTTTAGCGAAGATGAATTGCAACACATCACTTGCCCCATTGGCCTGCCAGGCATCCAAGGCAAGGCACCCGCGGTGATCGCGGCCAGTGTGGTGGCACAAATGCTGTTACAACTGTATACAATTTGATCCTTGGTCGCAGCGGCGCCGAAGACCCTGGTCTTTTGTTCGCGACCCATGACTGCTCACAGCGCCCGCGGTGGTGAGCAGGTTGGAGACTGCTGGTATGGAAGCGTATCTTCTGGACTGGGCCAACCTGCTCTTGCGTTGGCTGCACGTGATCACCGCGATAGCCTGGATCGGCTCATCGTTTTACTTTGTCTTTTTGGACAACAACCTCATCAAGCCCACATCGCCGGACTTACTTGACAAGGGGGTGGATGGCGCCATGTGGGCCGTGCACGGCGGCGGGTTCTACAACCCGCAAAAGTACATGGTGGCACCGAAAAAAATCCACAGCAAATTGCACTGGTTTTATTGGGAGAGTTACTCCACCTGGCTCAGCGGTTTCGCGCTCTTCACGGTGCTCTACCTGTTCAACGCCGGTACGTTTTTGATCGATAAAACGGTGTTTGACTGGTCGCCCACTGCGGCCATCCTCACCTCGTTGGGCTTTTTGGTGACGTTCTGGTTCGTGTACGACGCGGTGTGCCGCGTCTTTGGCTTCAAGAAAAACGGCGAGGCCATCGTCGCGGGTTTGATGATCGTGGTGGTGGCGTTTGCGTCTTGGCTGGCGTGTGAGCTCTTCGCTGGGCGTGCGGCCTTCCTGTTGGTGGGGGCCATGATCGCCACCGCCATGAGCGCCAACGTCTTCTTTTGGATCATCCCCGGACAAAAAACCGTGGTGGCGGCCATGACCTCGGGCCAACCTTATGACGCCGACGCTTTGGCCATCCACGGTAAACGCGGTAAACAGCGCAGCGTGCACAACACCTACTTCACGCTGCCAGTGATCATCGCGATGCTGAGCAACCACTACGGTTTTCTCTACACCGCCGAACACAACTGGGTCGTGCTGTTTGTGCTGATGTTGGCTGGCGCCTTGATTCGCCAGTTTTTTGTCCAACGCCACGGCTGGCACCACGGTCGCGCCAAAAACCCCTGGCCTTTCGCTGCGATGGGTTTGGTGATGCTGGTCGCGTTGATCGTTTGGATGCGCCCCGCTCCTTCAGCGCCTGTGCTTGTGCCAACGGTGGTGAGCTTTCAGCAGGTCACCCAAGTGGTGGAGCAGCGATGCGTTTTGTGCCATGGAGAGGCCCTTCAGTCCAAAGGCATTCGCCTAGACTCCGCCAGCCTGATTCAGCAGCATGCGCAATCCATCTATCAGCAGACCGTGGTGACACGACAAATGCCCATGAACAACACCACCGGCATCACCGAGGGAGAACGAGCGTTGATCGGTCAGTGGTTCACCAGTGGCGCACCTGTCCGATGATCCACGAAATCAATCGTTCATCAAGGAAACTGGGTCATCGGCTTCCAGCACACTGTTGGCCCACACGCTGAGTCGCTGTGCATCGCTTCTCAAAATTTGCTGTTTAACCGACAAAATTTGTGAAGGGTGCATCGAGAAGCTGCGCAGACCCAAACCCAGCAAAAGGCGCGTCATGGCAACATCGCCAGCCATTTCTCCGCACACACTCACCGACTTACCTTGGGCTTTGCCTTGGGCAATCACATCCGCGATCAAGCGCAACACCGCCGGGTGCAAAGGATCGTAAAGGTGAGACACCGTTTCATCGGCTCGGTCGATGGCCAAGGTGTACTGAATCAAATCGTTGGTGCCGATCGACAAAAAATCGAAGTGCTTCAAAAACAAAGGGACGGTTAACGCCGCCGCCGGCACCTCGATCATGGCGCCCAAACGTATAGGGCCATAAACCGTACCTTGTGCGTCAAGCTCCTCGCGGGCTCGCTGCAGCAAGCCTAAGGTCTGGTGAATTTCGCTGGCGTGGGCCAGCATGGGTACCAACACATTCACTTGGCCGTGCGCTGCTGCCCGTAACAAGGCTCGCAACTGCACCAGAAACATGGCGGGCTCGGCCAAACACCATCGAATCGCTCGCAAACCCAAAGCCGGGTTGAGGTGCTCCTCGCCCACCCTGACCATCGGTCGATCCAAAGGTTTATCAGCCCCCACGTCGACGGTTCGAATCGTCACGGGCATGCCTTGCATGCCCTCAATGGTGGCCACATAGGCTCGGTACTGCTCGTCTTCATTTGGCAGTTGGCCGTTTCGCCCCATGAACAAGAACTCGGTTCTGAACAAACCCACGCCCACGGCACCAGCCTTGAGCGCAGCTGCGGCATCGGCTGGCTGCTCAATATTGGCCAGCAACTCAATACGTTGACCATCTGTGGTCACCGATGGGGTGTGTTTGAGTCTTGACAAGCGCTCGCGCTCGCGCTCGCCCGATCGCTGCTTGACCGCGTACTCATCCAAAATGGCCGGCGATGGGTTGACCAAGACCACGCCGGCGTCCCCATCGATGATCACCCAATCGTCTTGACGCACCCATTGGCTGGCTGTGCGTGCACCCACCACGGCGGGGATGTCCATGCTGCGCGCCACGATGGCCGTGTGACTGGTTTTACCGCCCACATCGGTCACGAACCCTGCAAAGACACTTTGTTTGAACTGCAGCATGTCGGCTGGTGACAAGTCGTGCGCCACCAAAACCAACGGGTCTTCGCGGTGCGCCAATGCCTTGGCTTGAGGGTCTACCGCGGTAGGCATGACGGTTGACGCATTGCCTTGCAAGATTCGAAGCATCCGCTCGACCACCTGTTCCACATCGGCTTTTCGCTCGCGCAAATAGGGATCGTCCATTTCATCGAACTGGCGAGCCACCACCTCGAGTTGAGCGGTCAGCGCCCATTCGGCGTTGTAGTGGCGCTCTTCAATCCATTGCCGCACGCTCTGGTCAAGCTGCTCATCTTGCAACAGCATCAGGTGCACATCGAGCAAGGCCAAGAGTTCGGGTGGCGCTATCGCGGCATCCATGGCTTGGACATGGGCCTGTGTACGCTCAATGTCTTGAACCACCGCCTGTCGGGCTTGGCACAATCGCTCAATTTCACGAGCTGTTTGATCGGGCTGGATGAAGTAGTGCGCCACATCCACACGGCTCGAAGTCACGATCACGGCACGGCCAATGGCCACGCCCCGAGACACCGCTTGGCCATGAACCGTGAACGTCATGTTTATTCGCCTTCACCAAATTTGTCGTTGATCAGCGCCAACAAGGCCTCCATGGCCGGCGCCTCGTCAAGCCCATCGGTCTCGATGACCACGTCGGTGCCCATACCCGCAGCCAACATCATCACCCCCATGATGCTCTTGGCGTTGACCCGCCGGTCTCCTCTGGACATCCAAACGTCGCAGGCAAACCCACCCGCAGTTTTGGTGAGTTTGGCCGAGGCTCGCGCGTGCAAGCCCAATTTATTGCTGATGGTCACGCTCGACTGGATCATGGCTCGGGGTTCTGTGTTGCACTTGGGGGGCGGTGGGCGCCACCGGAATAACACCTTGTGTGGCACCCGACACCGCGCGGGCCACCAAGGCATCCAAAGGTTCATGGCGATAAGACACCGCTCGAAGCAACATGGGCAAATTCACACCAGTGATGAGTTTGGTTTGCCCACCCACCAAGAGCTTGTTGGCCACATTACAAGGCGTTGCACCAAACACGTCCACGAGCACCAAGGTGTTGGGCGTGTTGAGCTGTTGTTTCATGACCCGCGCTTGTGACAAGGTGTTTTCTGGAGATTCGTTGGGTGGAACGTCCAGCGCCAAAAGGCCCTCGCTGCAATCGGGGAACACATGCAAGGCACAAGCGCGCAAAGCCGATGCCAGCGGCGCGTGGGCAATGATGAGAATACCGTTCATACCCTTGAGTTTAGCGACCTGACGACCCTAGTCGCCCAACCGCGTCGCCAAAACACGGCATAAGCCATCGCACAAAGACCAGCAAAGACCGCCACAGCCCCTTGGAAACTGAGCGCTTTCCCCCACCCCAAAGCAACAAAACCGTCCACCACCAAACCAAAACCCCATTGGGTCGCAAATACCCCCGAGAAAATGGCCAAATTAAAAGCGGACAAAGCCCGACCTGCCGCTTGAGGTGGCAATGCCAAGGCGACCGCAGGTTGGGCCTGGGCCACCACCGTGCTGGCCACGCAATACACAGCCCACCAAATCCAGCCGGCTTGCTCGCCTTGAATGGCGATCGCGCACAGCAAGAGCAAACTGAGTGGTACGCCCCAGGTCATGAGGCTTTCCGGCGTAACTCCCCGCCGGGTCAAACCAGGGTTGATCCAACCCCATAAGGAAAAGGCCACCAGCATGGCCAAGTTGATGCCGAACAAGCCAGCGGACGCTTGTGCAACGCTGTAGCCCGAGACTTGGACCATCCAAGGACCCGCCCACAAGGTTTGCATGGCCACCATACCGCCGTAATTCACAAACCCCAGCGGCAGCATCCGCTGAAAATAGGGGTGCCGCCACACCTCGCCATAACCAACCGATGGCTGCACAGCCCTCTCATCGGGTGATGCCTGTCGCCAAGGTGGGGCCAGCCACGCGATGGCCGCCATAGAGATCAGCAAACAACCCGCCATGCCCACAAACAATCCGCGCCACCCCACCCAGGGCATCAGCCATTGCACCGGCAAGGTGGCCGCCACCATGCCCAAGGACCCCGTCATCAGCATCCACGCGTTCGCGCGCATTTGTGTGGCCGGCGTGAGCCATCGACGGTAGCCGGTCAGTGGCGCCATCAAACATGCGCTCACCCCCATTCCCGTGACCACGCGAGCCAGCAACAAACCGGCCATGCTCTCGGCCATCGCAAACGCCAAACAGCCCAACACGGCCACGGACAAAAACGCCAACTCAACCCGACGCGGCCCGTGCCGATCCAGCCAACGCCCCATGGGCAGTTGGGTCAATGCAAATCCCAAAAAATACCCACCGGCCAACAAGCCCAAATCGCCTGGGCCCAAACCCAGCTCGGCACTCAACACTGGCGATAAGGTGGCCGTCACGGCGCGGATCAGTGTCGATAAGAAATAGGCCCCAGCAAAGACCAAAAATACGCCCACAGCATGTCGTGGACCCAGCGTGTCGGCATGGTTCATGGCAGTTTCAGACCTTCCCAAAATGGCGTCAGTTCTGGCTCATCCCAAGGTTGTCCATACACCGCCGCTTGGTAGACCCGTTGCCCATCCGTGAAGTAAACCGTTTGACTGAGCACCGCTTGGCCTCGATGATCTTGGCCTTGCAATTGCCACCAGGCGGTATGGGTCGCGCCACGAACCATCGGCCCGTCTATCGGCACGGCGGGTCGCTGGCTGTTGAGGGATTGCGCACTGGCTTTTTGCCATTGGGCCATGACCACTTGTGCATCCACCGTTGGAGGCACCGCCAACCAAGCCAGGGCAAATCGCAAATCGCCGTTATCACAGCTGCGCAAGTGCAACTCGGCACTCAACCCACCCAAGTTCACCGTTCGTTGCGCCACGTCGGGTTTGCATGGGATCATGGCCTGCAAGGGAGCGCCTTCGGCTGTCCACGTCCGCCAGTTGAAGCTGGGGCTGCAAGCGGCCAGCAACAAAGCCACGCCGAGCCACCACACCGCTACACTGCGCCGCAGATTGCCGCACAATAGGAAGGACCCGTTAGGAACTTTCATTGTCTCGCTCGGCTCTGAATTCATCATTGTTGTTGTACGCACCATGACCTCAACTGCTCCTTTGAACTTGAACCGTCGCCAAGCATGTTTGTCTGCAATCACCGCTGCAGGCTTGTCCAGCCTAGGCCTGTCGGCCTGCTCTGGCCAAAACAGCGCCCCTCAAGCCGATTACTTGTTGATCGACGGCACGCGCATGTCCAGTCAAGCGCTGCAAGGCAAGGTCACCTTGGTCAACTTTTGGGCCACCACCTGCATTTCTTGCGTCAAAGAAATGCCCGCTTTGGTTGAGACCCACCAGAAATTCAAGGACCGGGGTTTTGAAACGGTGGCCGTGGCCATGAGCTACGACCAACCCGCATGGGTCTTGAACTTTGCCCAATCGCGTCAATTGCCCTTCAAAGTGGCTTTGGATCACACCGGCAACCTCGCCAAGGTGTGGGGCGACATCAAACTCACGCCCACCACCTTCATCGTTGACCGCCAAGGTCGCATCGTGAAGCGCTATGTGGGCGAGCCTGATTTTCAGGCGCTGCACCAATTACTCGATCGTCTATTGACCAGCGCTTAAGTGCTCACTTGCCGCGATAGGCATCGTGGCAAGCTTTGCAACTCTGCCCCGCTGCGCCAAACGCCGCCTTGATTTGATCGATGCTGCCGGTTTTCGCCGCCGCATCCAATTTGCTCAATTCACCCATCGTCTTCTCGGCTGCGGCTTTGAATTTGGCTTGCTCTCTCCAAATCTCAGGCTTGGCTTTGGTGTCCCCCAGATCGGTGCCGGCACCAAAGGCGGCCCAAGGCAATTGTCCCAAGCTCATCACCAAGGCAGCATCGTCTTTGGCTTTTTGTGCATCGAATGGCACACGTCCGTTGGCCATGGCACCGATTTGGCTGAAATGTTGACCCATCACTGTGAACACGGCTTTGCGGTATTTGATGGTCTCTTCGGCATTTTTGAACTGGGCCATGGCCGGCATAGCAAAAGCGACCGCCGCAATCAAAGCACCCCATTGCAGGTTTTTCTTCATACGATCTCCGGTTGATGTAAAAAGTGGTGTTTTCACTGTTCTTGGGATTTTGCATGAAAGTACGTGTGCGTGTGTGGGATTTGCCCACTCGCCTCTTTCACTGGAGCTTGGTCCTCAGCGTGGTCGGCCTCCTCGTCACGGGCAATGTCGGTGGCCTTTGGATTGAGTGGCACTACCGCTTGGGTCAATTCGTCTTCAGTTTGTTGCTGTTTCGTTTGGCCTGGGGGTTCGTCGGCGGTCACTGGTCTCAGTTTGTGAATTTTGTTCGTGGACCCGTCAGCATTTGGCGCTACTGGCGCGGACAAACACCAGCTGCCGTTGGCCATAACCCGCTGGGGGCTTGGTCGGTTTTGGCTTTCTTGGCCGTGCTGCTGACCCAAGTATTCACAGGCTTGATCAGCGACGACGAAATCGCTTTCTATGGCCCGTGGTCACCCATGTTCAGCAGCGATTGGGTGGGGTGGGCCACGAATCACCACCAAACCATCGGCAAATATTTGCTCTTGGCACTGATCACCATGCACCTACTCGCCATGGCTTTTTATGCCTGGATTCGTCGTCACGCTTTGATCCCCGCCATGATCCACGGTGACAAGCTGCTATCGCCCTTGACCACCCCGAGCCATGACACCACCGCCCAGCGTCTCTTGGCCCTGTTGATTTGGTGCATTTGTGCGGCCATGGTCTGGTGGCTCACCCCTTTGCCTTGAGCCCACCACCATGTCCACACCGCCTGTGATCGACATCCATCCCTTGTCACCTGCCGACATCGACGAAGCACGCGCCTTGCTGCTCGACTACCAAAGCGACATCGGTGTCGACCTGTGCTTCCAACAGTTTGAACGGGAACTCACCCAACTGCCAGGCAACTATGCGCCACCCGGTGGTGTGTTTCTGATGGCCCGCGTGGACGGCTCACCCGCTGGCTGCTGTGGATTTCAACCGCTCCCCTTGAGCGATCATTTGAATGCTTGCGAAATGAAGCGCTTGTTCGTTCGACCTGCGTTCAGGGGATTGGGCTTGGGAAGACGATTGGTGGAAGCCATCCTCACGCAGGCCCATGTCTCAGGCTACAACACCATTTTGCTGGACACGCTCAGTGACATGGAAACGGCTCGGGACCTGTACCAAGAGATGGGCTTTGTCGAAACAGCGCCCTACCACTTGAGCCCCTTGCCGGGCGCCCACTACCTCAAGCGGGCGCTGTGATTCGCATCACAGGCTCTTGGCTTGTGCCAGGAGTGTGCCAGCGTCGCTGACCTCGAATTTGCCGGGACCTTCGACGTTGAGGCTTTTGACGACGCCGTTTTTGACCAGCATGGAGTAGCGGTTGCTGCGCAATCCCATGCCACGAGCCGTCAGGTCCAAGGTCAATCCCGTGGCCTTGGCGAAATCGGCGCTGCCGTCGCCCAACATGCGCACCTTACCCGCGGTGCCCAATTCGCGAGCCCATGCACCCATCACGAAGGCGTCGTTGACGCTGACGCACCAGATCTCATCCACACCGGCTGCACGCAAAGCGGCGTGTTGCTCAATGTAGCCAGGCACGTGTTTGGCCGAGCAAGTGGGGGTGAAAGCGCCTGGCAAAGCAAACACGGCAATCGTTTTACCCGCGCTGGCGGCTTTGACGTCCACGGCGTTGGGGCCGATGCTGCAACCATTGCCCTCCACTTCAACGTATTCCATCAGGGTAACGCTGGGCAAGGTGTGTCCGACTTCGATCATGGTGTCTCCTAAAAATGAGGGGCTAAAAAACGAAAAAGCGATCGGATTATCGATCGCTTTTTCGTTGCGTGCACCGGACGAACCGGCTGGCCTTACACCGCGCTGGCTTTTTGAACCAAGCGGGAAACGACCCAGTTCTTCGTGCGCGACAGCGGACGGCTTTCGGTGATTTCAATCACGTCGCCCATCTTGAATTCGCTGTTTTCGTCGTGCGCGTGGTACTTGCTCGACTTGGCAACGATTTTGTCGTACAGGGGATGCTTAACGCGACGCTCAACCAAAACCGTCACGGTCTTGGCACGCTTGTCGCTGACCACCTTGCCAATCAAGGTGCGCTTGAGGGATGTTTTAGCTTCCGTCATGGGTTCGCTCCTTATTTGGCGGCAGCGCGTTGCTGCTCGGCCATGATGGTTTTGGCGCGGGCAATGGCGCGGCGGGTCTGGCCCAACACCGTGGTGTTGGTCAGTTGTTGCGTGGCTTTTTGCATGCGCAAACCGAAGTGGGCCTTTTGCAAGGATTTCACTTCTTCTTTCAAGCCGGCGATGTCTTTTTGGCGCAATTCAGCGGTTTTCATGGTGTGTTCCTCCTGAATCACTGACCCAACATGCGCGTCACGAACGTGGTGCGCAAAGGCAATTTGGCGGCTGCCAGGGTGAAGGCTTCACGAGCGAGTTGCTCGGGCACGCCCACGATCTCGTAGAGAACTTTGCCGGGCTGGATCTCAGCGACGTAGTACTCGACAGAGCCCTTACCGTTGCCCATACGGACTTCGGCCGGCTTGTTAGAAATGGGCTTATCGGGAAACACGCGGATCCAGATACGGCCACCACGTTTGACGTGACGGGAAATCGCACGGCGTGCGGCTTCGATCTGACGGGCCGTGAGGCGACCGCGGTCGGTGGACTTCAAACCGAAGTCACCGAAAGCCACGGTGGCGCCGCTGGTGGCCACGCCGGTGTTGCGGCCTTTTTGTTCCTTACGGAACTTGCGACGAGCTGGTTGCAACATGTTTATTCTCCTTTGCCGTCCGCAGCTGCAGATGCGGGTGCGTCTTTGCGAACGCGCTTAACGGCGGGTTTGGTTTCGGTGCCCGTGGCTTCGGCAGGTTTGTCGCTGCCATCGGCGGGAGCGGCATTCGCGCCTGGGCGACGCACGGCGGCGCGAGCAGCAGGACCTGCTGGACGCTCACGACGTGGCGCGCGTGGACGGCGCTCTTCTTCCTCACGGACTTCGGCCACCACGGGTGCATCGTTGCGACCCAAGGTGTCGCCCTTGTAGACCCAGACCTTGACACCGATGATGCCGTAGGTGGTCTTGGCTTCGGACGTGCCGTAGTCGATGTCGGCGCGCAAGGTGTGAAGTGGCACGCGACCTTCGCGGTACCACTCGCAACGAGCGATTTCAATGCCGTTCAAACGACCGGAAGACATGATCTTGATGCCCTGGGCGCCCAAACGCATGGCGTTTTGCATGGCGCGCTTCATGGCACGGCGGAACATGATGCGTTTTTCGAGCTGCTGGGTGATGCTGTCGGCGATCAGCTTGGCATCGATTTCGGGCTTGCGCACTTCCTCGATGTTCACAGCCACCGGCACGCCCAATTTAGCGCTCAGGTCTTTTTTCAGCTTCTCGATGTCTTCGCCTTTTTTGCCGATCACCACGCCCGGACGTGCCGAGTAAATGGTGATGCGCGCGTTCTTGGCAGGACGCTCGATGACCACGCGTGAAACCGAAGCGTTTTTCAGCTTGGCTTTGAGGTACTCGCGCACCTTGATGTCTTCGGCCAGCATGCCGGCGAAGTCACGGTTGCTGGCGTACCAGCGGCTGGCCCAGTTGCGAGAGATCGCCAGGCGGAAGCCTGTTGGGTTGATTTTTTGTCCCATATGCTAGTGACCTCTTCAGTTGCCAACCGTCACGTAGATGTGACAGGTGGGTTTGCTGATACGGTTGCCACGGCCTTTGGCGCGGGCAGAGAAGCGCTTGAGCGTGGTGCCTTGCTCGACGTAGATGGTTTTCACCTTCAACTCGTCGATGTCAGCACCGTCGTTGTGTTCAGCGTTGGCGATGGCCGATTCCAGGGCCTTCTTGACGATGCCAGCGGCCTTCTTTTGCGTGAAAGCCAAGATGTTCAGCGCCTGGTCGACTTTTTTGCCGCGAATCAGGTCTGCAACCAGTCGGCCTTTGTCGACCGACAGGCGCACGCCGCGAACGATAGAGCGGGTTTCCATGTTGAGTCCTTACTTCTTGGCTTTTTTGTCAGCCGGATGGCCTTTGAACGTGCGCGTCAGCGAAAACTCGCCCAGCTTGTGTCCAACCATCTGATCGGTGATGTAAACGGGAACGTGCTGCTTACCGTTGTGCACGGCAATGGTCAGACCGATGAAATCGGGCAAGATCATGGAGCGACGCGACCAGGTTTTGACAGGCTTTTTGTCTTTGCCTGCTTGTGCCTTTTCAACCTTGGCCATCAGGTGATGGTCAACGAAGGGGCCTTTTTTGAGAGAGCGGGTCATTTCGTCACTCCTTTACTTCTTGCGACGCGAAACAATCATGTTCTGCGTGCGGCGGTTGTTACGGGTGCGATAGCCCTTGGTCAGGTTACCCCATGGATCCACTGGTGCACGGCCTTCGCCGGTCTTACCTTCACCACCACCGTGTGGGTGGTCAATGGGGTTCATAGCGGTACCGCGAACGGTGGGTCGAATGCCCATCCAACGCTTCACACCCGCCTTGCCCAATTGGCGCAGGCTGTGTTCGGTGTTGGAGACTTCGCCAATGGTGGCGCGGCAGTCAACGTGAACCTTGCGAACTTCACCCGAGCGCATGCGCACTTGTGCGTAGACACCTTCGCGGGCCAGCAGCACAGCGGAGGCGCCAGCGGAACGGGCGATTTGCGCGCCTTTACCGACTTGCAACTCGATGCAGTGAATGGTCGAACCCACAGGAATGTTGCGGATCGGCAGGGTGTTGCCCACGCGAATGGGCGACTCGGAACCGGAGAACAGGGTGGCGCCTGGCTCAATGCCACGGGGGGCAATGATGTAGCGACGCTCGCCGTCTGCATAGCACAGCAAAGCAATGTGTGCGGTGCGGTTCGGGTCGTATTCGATGCGCTCAACCTTGGCGGGGATACCGTCTTTGGTGCGGCGGAAATCGACCACGCGGTAGTGGTGCTTGTGACCACCACCCTTGTGACGGGTCGTGATGTGGCCGTTGTTGTTGCGACCGGCTTTTTGGAATTGCGCTTCCAACAAAGGCGCGTAAGCATCGCCCTTGTGCAGGTGGTCACGGGTGACCTTCACCATGCCGCGACGGCCTGGCGAAGTTGGTTTCATCTTAATGACAGCCATGATTAAACAGCCTCCCCACCGAAGTTCAGCTCTTGACCTGGCATCAGGGTCACGAACGCTTTGCGCACGTGATCACGACGGCCAACGGTTTTGCCGAAACGCTTGGATTTGCCCTTTTGGTTGAGCACGGAAACGCCTTTGACCTGAACCTTGAACATCATTTCCACAGCGGCTTTGATTTCAGGTTTGGTCGCGTCACGCAGCACTTTGAAGAGCACGGCGTTGGTTTTTTCGGCCACCATGGTGGCTTTTTCGGACACGATGGGTGCAACCAGCACCTGCATCAAGCGGCCTTCGTCGAATTGTGCGGCGCTCATGCGAACATCTCCTTGAGTTTGTCGATGGCACCCTTGGTGACGATCACTTTCTTGAAGTGAACCAAGGACACGGGATCGGCGTAACGGGGCTCAACGACGAGGACGTTGGGCAGGTTGCGCGATGCCAAGTACAGGTTTTCGTCCACTTCCTCGGCGATCACGAGGACCGACTTGAGGTTCATGGCTTTGAACTTGTCAGCCAATTGTTTGGTCTTGGGGGAATCGACACGGATGGAGTCGACCACCGCCAAACGGCCTTCACGCACGAGTTGCGAGAAGATCGAAGCCATACCAGCGCGGTACATCTTCTTGTTGATCTTCTGGGTGAAGTTCTCAAACGGCAGGTTGGGGAATGCGCGACCGCCTCCACGCCAGATGGGCGAAGAAGTCATACCAGCACGTGCACGACCCGTGCCTTTTTGCTTGAATGGCTTCTTGGTGGAGTGCTTGACTTGCTCACGGTCTTTTTGGGCGCGGGTGCCTTGACGGGCATTGGCTTGGTAAGACACGACGAGCTGGTGAATCAGCGCTTCGTTGTAATCACGACCGAACACGGTCTCGGGCAGGTCCAACTTGGACGCAGCTTGACCCTGGTCATTCAGGAGTTCGACTTGCATCAGTTCGCTCCTTTGGATTTGATGGCGGGACGCACGGTCACGAAACCACCTTTAGAACCGGGCACGGCGCCCTTGATCATGAGCAGCTGACGGGCTTCGTCGATGCGCACGATGTCCAAGTTCTGCGTGGTCACGGTCTCGTCACCCATGTGGCCGGTCATTTTCTTGCCGGGGAACACACGGCCGGGATCCTGGGCCATGGAGATCGAACCAGGCACGTTGTGCGAACGGCTGTTACCGTGCGACGCGCGCTGGGAAGAGAAGTTGTGGCGCTTGATGGTGCCGGCGAAGCCTTTACCAATGGAAGTGCCTTGCACGTCCACTTTTTGGCCTGCTGCAAACACGGCCGTCGGGGCCACCACGGTCCCAGCAGGGTACTGCGCAGCCACGTCAGAAGCGACGCGGAATTCTTGGATGATCTCGCCTGCTTGCACACCGGCTTTGGCCAAATGGCCAGCCATGGGCTTCACAACGCGAGAAGCCCGACGTGAACCGAAGGTCACTTGCAGGGCATCGTAGCCATCATGGGCTTGAGTTTTGACTTGCGTCACGCGGTTATCAGAGACGTCGACCACGGTGACAGGAACAGCGTCCCCATCCTCGTTGAACACACGCATCATGCCAACTTTGCGACCCAACAACCCGAGGGAGTTGCTAAGACTCATTGTTTTCTCCGTTCCCGACTTCAATTGGCCGGGGCTGATAAAGCACTGACACAGTGTGAAACACCCTGTGTCGTGCAGCGACAGGCGAAAAGCCCATTTGGGCAGCAAACCACCCAAAGAGCCCAAACACCCACAAACTATTTTCAGGTATTAGCCCGAAAAGCCCGCCAGTATAACCGGCGGGCAAAACTTTTGCAAGCGCGGTTTATTGCAACTTGATCTCGACGTCCACGCCGGCGGGCAGGTCCAACTTCATCAAGGCGTCCACGGTTTTGTCGGTGGGGTCCACGATGTCCATCAGGCGCTGGTGCGTGCGGATTTCGAGCTGGTCGCGGCTGGTTTTGTTCACGTGCGGCGAGCGCAAGATGTCAAAACGGCGCATGCGGGTCGGCAAAGGCACGGGGCCTTTGACGATCGCGCCAGTGCGCTTGGCGGTGTCCACGATTTCAGCGGCCGAAGTGTCGATCAATTTGTAATCGAAGGCCTTGAGGCGGATGCGGATTTTTTGCTTGGTCATGTGGATTCCTTGGGGTTAGGAATTAAGCAAAAATCTTGGCCACCACACCGGCGCCCACGGTACGACCACCTTCGCGGATGGCGAAGCGCAAGCCTTCTTCCATGGCGATGGGGTTGATCAACTTGACCGTGATCGACACGTTGTCACCAGGCA
>JACCDH010280259.1_pt1 | contig 35959 bp, 29 predicted proteins | sample 7442481 | NCBI WGS metagenome assembly JACCDH01 (sample SAMN15323433, study PRJNA562643) | freshwater metagenome | isolation source: river surface water | place: USA:Blue River Watershed | collected 2017-08-15
CAGCCACACTGGAACTGAGACACGGTCCAGACTCCTACGGGAGGCAGCAGTGGGGAATATTGGGCAATGGAGGAAACTCTGACCCAGCCATGCCGCGTGAGTGATGAAGGCTTTAGGGTCGTAAAGCTCTTTCGCCGATGAAGATAATGACGGTAGTCGGAGAAGAAGCCCCGGCTAACTTCGTGCCAGCAGCCGCGGTAATACGAAGGGGGCTAGCGTTGTTCGGAATTACTGGGCGTAAAGCGAGCGTAGGTTGCTCGGTAAGTCAGTGGTGAAAGCCCAGAGCTCAACTCTGGAACTGCCATTGAAACTGTCGAGCTGGAATCTCAGAGGGGGTAGCGGAATTCCAAATGTAGGGGTGAAATCCGTAGATATTTGGAGGAACACCGGTGGCGAAGGCGGCTACCTGGATGAGTATTGACACTGAGGCTCGAAAGCGTGGGGATCAAACAGGATTAGATACCCTGGTAGTCCACGCTGTAAACGATGGATGCTAGTTGTTGGGGGGTTCCCCCTCAGTGACGTAGCTAACGCGTTAAGCATCCCGCCTGGGGAGTACGGTCGCAAGATTAAAACTCAAAGAAATTGACGGGGACCCGCACAAGCGGTGGAGCATGTGGTTTAATTCGAGGCAACGCGAAGAACCTTACCAGGCCTTGACATGTCCAGTTTGATCGCCAGAGATGGCTTTCTTCACTTCGGGTGGCTGGAACACAGGTGCTGCATGGCTGTCGTCAGCTCGTGTCGTGAGATGTTGGGTTAAGTCCCGTAACGAGCGCAACCCTCGTCCTTAGTTGCCATCATTTAGTTGGGAACTCTAAGGAAACTGCCTATGATAAGTAGGAGGAAGGTGGGGACGACGTCAAGTCATCATGGCCCTTACGGCCTGGGCTACACACGTGCTACAATGGTAGTGACAATGGGCAGCGAAACCGCGAGGTTGAGCTAATCCCCAAAAACTATCTCAGTTCGGATTGTACTCTGCAACTCGAGTGCATGAAGTTGGAATCGCTAGTAATCGTAGATCAGCATGCTACGGTGAATACGTTCCCGGGTCTTGTACACACCGCCCGTCACACCATGGGAGTTGTTTCTGCCTTAAGTCGGTGAGCCAATCTGGCAGCCGCCCACGGCAGGGATGATGACTGGGGTGAAGTCGTAACAAGGTAGCCGTATCGGAAGGTGCGGCTGGATTACCTCCTTTCTAAGGATACGATCGGATTAATCATCAGCAATTATGCTGTTAATTTCCAATCATCATACCTTACATATTCTACTTGCACTCATCTGCGCTTAAACGCTTCACAGTTCACGAAGTATAAAAAGAATAATCCTCCAAAGGGTTAGCAACAGAAAAAGCCCCGTCTCCACAGACGGGGCTTTTTTTGTGCTTACCAACCTTCATCAAAATGTCACACACGCAGCAGTTAGGTCTGCTACGCTCGGGTCGAATAATAATCGTAAGAGGATTTATGACCCAATATACCACTAAAATCAGTGATACAAATTACACTATTTCTACTGATCCATCTTCAGGTAGCATCAATGTCAGCTGTACCTATCGTGGCGGGTTCCTCACAGATGTTAACGTAGAATTTTCAAAAGACAAAATTTCTGTGAATGTAAAGCGCGAAGATCAACGGCCTGCAAAGTCTACCATCACCCGAGTAGGGGATGCGGTGAAGTTTGAACATAAAGCAACATTCACGGATTGGATGCACGATGATAGAGAGCATAATCTGAGTGAATCCAAATTATACCGAAACCCCACTGAATTTATGGAACAACGGCAAACTGAGTATTCGGCAATCAAATGCGCCATTGAAGCGCTCAATCAGCTGCAAGCGAGTACGCCACTGAATGCACAAGAACAACTTATTCGTGACCTGAATCGGGATTATTTGCCGAAGCACATCGAACGCTAGCATTCTAGCACACCGATGATTATCCCGTAAGGCGCTGTATTAAAAATAAAAATGTTTCACGTGAAACGTCTGCGCACATGTCGCGGGGGTCAGGAAGGCGGATGCCGCAACAGGTGCGGCATGACAATCTTTGTTAATACCCTCTGCTCACCGAGAACTCGGCCGCTTCCAGCATCGCTGCTTTGGCGGGGGAGTTGGGGAAGGTGGCGATGGCCTTGCAGGCGGCATCGGCGAACTGATGTGCTACATTCAGGGTTTGTTCGAACGCATTGTGTTTTATCAGTAATTCTTTCGCGCGCGTTAGGTTCTCTGGCGATAATGCAACGCCTGCCTCAAGGGCACCTTCCCAGAATTTCTTTTCATCCGCGGATGCGGCAGCATAGGCGATGATTACGGGCAGGGTGACTTTGCCGTCGCGGAAGTCGTCGCCGATGGCTTTGCCGAGGTCGGCCACATTGGCCTGATAGTCCAGCGCGTCGTCCACCAGTTGGAACGCCATGCCGAGTGCGTGGCCATACGTGCGCAGCGGCTCGCGCCATTCGGGGTTGCCCGCAACCACCGCGCCCAGCTCGCACGCCGCTGCAAACAGCGCCGCAGTTTTAGCGGAAATCACTTCCTCATACACCGCGCGGGTGATGTTCAAATCGTGGCTGACCATCAGCTGGTGCACTTCGCCTGCGGAAATCACTGCCGATGCATCCGATAAAATCTTCAATGCATCCAGCGAACCATCCGCCACCATAAGCTGGAAGCTCCGGCTGAGCAGGAAATCCCCAACCAGCACGCTGGATTTATTTCCCCACACGGCATTAGCCGTTGCGGTGCCGCGGCGCAGGTCGCTCGCGTCCACCACGTCATCATGCAGCAGTGTTGCGGTGTGAATGAATTCCACGCAGGCAGCAAGGCGCACATGGCGCTCGCCCTCATAACCGCAGAGTTTCGCCGCCGCGATGGTGAGGGATGGGCGCAGGCGCTTGCCGCCCGCTGCAATAATATGCGCGGCGAGATCATTAATCAGCGTAATGTCGCTGCGGCCTTGTTCGAGAATCAGTTGGTTCACCCGCGCCAAGTCGGCCGACACCAGCGCCCGCAGCTCGGCGAGTTCGGGCGGTTTGGGTGTGGCATGTGCAGGTGCGTTCATTGCCGCGATTCGTAGCCCAGCGGCGGCCATCAGGCAAGGATTGTGTGCGCGCCCTCGGTGCTCGGGGGCGATTTTTGCTCCGGCGTGACGAAATGCTCCGCGCCCTGCTGGAAGACGAGGTTGCCTTTCAGCCCCGTGGCCTGGGTGGCGTTGACGAATAAATCGCGGATATCTTGCGAGATGGTGGCATCCAGCGGCTCGGCGGAGCGCAGGAACAGTTCTAGCGATTTGCCGCGCTCGCCGCTGCGCACGAAGCCATCCAGTTGCAGTGGCCCCAGCTGCGAGAGGTTGAGGTCGAGCAAGAATCGGTTCCCCGCCCCCAGTTTCTCGATTTTGCCGGAGGAGTCTTCGGGCTCTTTGCGGATATAGAGCTGCGCGGTCTCCACGTTCTGGCCGAAAATCAGCGGCAGCTGGATGGGTTTCCAGTCCTCAAGCCGTGGGTTGGTGAATTGCTGGTTCAATTCGCGGATGTCTTTGCTCAGTTGGCTGAGCAGGTTCGGCGCCGCAGCTTCCAGCCGGCTGATATCTTGATAGTTCATCATTCCGCGGCGCTCACCCGTTTTGACGGCGGCTAAGAAGAACAGCAAACCGCTCGTCAGCCGCGGGCCGATGACGGGAAGCTGCTGTGTGAACGCGCGCGCGATGGCGGGGTCCAGTGTGCTGAGCATGCTGAGCGCGGGGGCGAGATAGCTGAAGCTGGGCGCTGGTGTGGTTGTTGGCTGCGCGGGCAGATTGGCGAAGAATGGAATGGTATTGGCAACAGGCGCTGTGTCCACCTCCGCCGCGAGGGCGAGGGTGGTGCCTGTTGGTAGTGGCTGTGTGGTGTAGAGTTTGAGCGAGGCAAACGGTGTGTGCAGGATGGCCGAGCCGTCCTCCCCATGGCCAATGATCTGCCCCTGAAATATGGGTTGTGCAGCTGTGGCGGTGCTTTGAGTGGGCGCGGGTATTGCAACGGGTGCGCTTGGCGCGTGCGTGGTTGGAAGCGTCGCTTGCGCGGCGGCGGGTTGATTCACAACAGGCACAGGCGGCGTAGCAGGTGTGGTGTTGGTGGTGAACGGATTGTTCGTAGCTGTGGGCATCCGCGGTGGTGGCGCAGCTTTCTCGAAGGCGAGGAAAGCGGCGGCCAGTGGTGCGTTAATCGCGCTCGGAAGCGGTGCGGATGGTGCGGGCGTGGGCGCGTTATTAGGCGGCGGCGCGGCAGGTAACAGGCTGCTCACCGCATTCGAGGCGGGAATGGATGCCAGCGAAATCGGAACGGGCGGTAGCACCACATCGAACACTGTAATCCGCAGTGGTGTTCCGGCCGGAAGCTGCGATAGCGCGGCGGGTATGGTAGGTGCTGCAGCTGTTGCTGCGGGAGTGGTGGATACAAAATTGGGCGCAGGCGATGTTGCCGCAGCAGGTTGCGCAGGCGCGGCCTCGGGCAGTTTGGGAGTGAGTGCCTGAAGCACCACGGCAGGAAGCACAGGCAGTGCGCTTGTGGCCACCGGTTGCCCTGTGGCGCTGGTGCGCACGGCATTGCCGAGCGTTTTGAAGGGCGATGCTTCCACCGTATCTTCCGCCAAGCCGCGGATATTTTGCGCGGAATAATCTTCTGGGGTCAGGTGGTCGATGCTGAGGATGCGGGCGCTGTTGGGATGCGCATTATCGCCGCGCAAGGTGATTTCACTTCCGGTTTTGATAAACACATCGCTCTTCACTACAAAGTCGCCGGATTGGGTGCGGATGATGGGATTGTTCTGCGCATCACGGTTGATGACGAACCCGCGCACGATGGAACCATCGGAGAGTAAGGCAATCAGCTGCTGTGCATCGGGAGTATCGCTACTGATGGCGGTGGCAGTGGCCACGGGCTGAATCGTGATCAGGGCGCTAACGGGCGATGTCGCTGTAATTGGTGTTGTCACCAGCACTCCGAGCTAAGGGCTATTCTTTCTTCATCAGTTTAATGGAAATGGTTGCCACGTCGCTTGCCGCGGTGGTGTGCGGCGCTTTGTCGATGATGGAGGTTTGCGAGCGGATGGAGTCCTTCACCTTGTTATCCTTGCGGATAACGCCGAGCAGTTGCGGCGAGAATTTGAGGAAATTCTCGGTCGCGCGGTTAATGGCGGCGTAGGTGGATTCGCCCTCCTTCTGAGAGGCGGCTTGGTTGACCACCACATGAATCGCCGGAGGATTCTCGCGCGTGACGCACAGCTTAATGAACGCATAGGCATCGGTGAGCGAGGTGGGCTCATCCGTCAGCACTACAATCACTTTGCTTGCGAGGGCGGACATTACCTGCACATGCTGCTCGATCCCTGCACCAAGGTCGATAATCACGTAGTCATATTCCGCGGCCAATGCCACCAGCTGCTCGGCCGCAGGCTGCATGCGTGCCGCGCCCAGCGACGCCATGGAGGTAGAGCCAGAGCGGCCAGCCAGAATATCGAACTTGCCTTGTTCGTAGTGGGTGACGCAATCTTTCATTAGCCGTTGGCCGGAGAAAACGGAGCCCAAATCATATTGTGTGGTGAGGCCCAGCTGCACATCCACGTTGGCAAGGCCGATATCGCCATCGAACAGCAGGGTGCGGCGCCCCGCGCGGGCGAAGAGATGCGCGAGCGTAATCGAGAACCATGTTTTTCCCACCCCCCCTTTGCCAGAGGCAACGGCGATAATATTCTCGCCACGCAGTGGGAGTGTATTGGGGGCAGGGTTGTTCATCGTGTACTCCCTCGGTTATTGGGTCAGGCGCTCACGCACATGGCGCAGCATCAGGCGCGCCAGCACGGGGGCGGAAATCGGTTGGCAGGCATCGGTCGGCACGGCAGAATTGGTGAGATCCGCCAGCGCATAGCCGCCGGTGGTGAGCGCGGCAAACACGCTGCCCATGCGGCGCACGGCGTCGAGGCGCGTGATAATCATCCGCTCGATATTGACGAAGCTGAACACGCTGGCCATCTCCATCGCCTCGGCGGGGTCCATGCCAGCGGGGCAGGTGAGAATCGGCTCCACCCCTTGCAGGCTTGCGAATTCACCCAGCGCTTTCAGTTGCGCGAACTCGTAGATATTGGCGCCGGAGCTATCAATCAGCACCCATTCCTTGCCCTGTGTTTTGGCAAGCAGCGCTTTTAAATGGGCGCGGCTGTCGCTCACGCTGATGTTGCATTTCAACAGGCTTGCAAGAATCTGCAGGCTTTCGGCACCGCCTAGGCGTTCATTGTCGGTGCTGACGAGGTGTACGGGCTGTTTGCGCAGCGTGAGTTCCGTTGCCAGCTTGGCGATGGTGGAGGTTTTGCCCGCACCGTGTGGGCCAACCAGCATGAGGGCGCGGGTGGGCGCTGTTTTGCTGGTGGTGGCGATGGGGTTGAAACGAATATTGGCCGTGAGGGCGTAGCTAAGTGCTTGCTCGGCAACCTCGATCAGGCTGTCGGGCTTCAGCGCTGCCTGTTGTGCTTGTTCCATCAGGCGGGTGTGCAGCACACTTGGCACGGCGTGGTAAGTCAATGCTTCCTGAACCAGCGCGTGCGCCGGATGTTTCATTTCCACGCGCGAGACAGCGGGCTTTTGAATGGCGGGGGTGAAGGGCACCACGGTCTCGGCGGCGGCGAGTGGTTCGTCGAACAGTTGCTCATCCGCCTTATCAATCGCGAAGGTGACGATGACGCCGCTGCCTGCTTTTTGCGAATCAATCAGCACCGCATCGTCGCCCAGTTCGCGACGGGCAAGCGCCATCGCGTCCTTGATCGTTGCCGCACTGATGCGTTTCATTTTCATTACAGCATACCCACCGTTTTAATCCGCGCACGCGGGTGAATTTCGTTCTGGCTCAGCACCACCGTTTGGGCGCGGAACCGTTCCACAATCGAGCGCACATAGGGGCGAATCCCTGGGGAAGTGAGCAGAATCGGCGTTTCGCCTTGCAGTGCCAGTTCGTCGAATTTCTGGCGCACGATGGTGATGAATTCCTGAATGCGGCTTGGCGGCATGGTGAGGGTGCGGTCTTCGCCTTCGCCGTTAAGCGCTTCCACAAACGATTGCTCCCATGTGGGCGACATGGCCAGAATGGAAATATAGCCTTCTTCGTTCGTGTGCTGGTGGCTGATTTGGCGGGCAAGGCGCATGCGCACATGCTCGGTAATCAGTGAAATATTCTGGCTTACGCGGCTGGATTCCGACACGGCTTCCATGATCGTTGGCAGGTCGCGGATGGAGACCATTTCGCCCAGCAGGCCTTGCAGCACGCGCTGAACACCCGCCACGGAAATTTGCGACGGAACGGTTTCCGAAATGAGCTTTTGTTCTTCTTTGCCCAAGTCATCCAGCAGTTTCTGCGTCTCGGCATAGGACAGCAGGTCGGCCATGTTTTCTTTCACCGTTTCGGTGAGGTGGGTGGTGACAACGGTTGGTGGATCCACCACCGTGTAGTTGCGAAACAGCGCTTCCTCGCGGTAGTTTTCGGTCACCCACATCGCAGGCAGGCCAAAGGTTGGCTCGATGGTTTCTTCCCCCGGCAGGGAGATTTTATTGCCCGCAGGGTCCATCACCAGCAGCATGTCGGGGCGGATTTCGCCGCGCGCGGTTTCCACTTCCTTCACCTTAATCACATAGCAGTTTGCGGGCAGCTGCATGTTGTCCTGAATGCGCACCGGCGGCATCACAAAGCCAAGCTCGCGCGCCACTTGTTTGCGCAGGGCTTTGATTTGCTCCGTCAGGCGGTGGCCTTTTTGATAGTTGATCAGCGGCAGCAGGCCGTAACCAAGTTCCAGCCGCAGGCTGTCGATTTGCAGGGTTTCGGAGATTTTCTCTTCAGCGGCAACGCCTGTTCCACCCACGGCACCTGTGCCTTGAGCGCCGCCCACACCGCCGCCTGCCGCCGTAAGCTCCAGATTCTTTTTAATCGCGTTGTTCTTGTGCAGGTAGAAGGCGAGATAGCCCGTGACCCCAGAGAGCGTGATGAACGGTGCAAACGGAATGCCCGGAAGCACGGCAAAGGAAAACAGAAGGAAGCTGGTGATGCCCAGCGGTGCAGGCATGCGCGATAACTGCCCGAGCACGGCCTTCTCGGCCGAGCCATCCACCCCCGCTTTGGTAACGAGGATACCCGCGGCGGTGGATACAATCAGGGCAGGGATCTGGCTCACCAGACCGTCACCGATGGTCAGCTGCGTATAGGTGCTTACGGCGCTGGCGAAGCTCAGGTCGTTGACCACAATCCCAATCACCATGCCGCCGATGAGGTTGATGAAAGTAATCAGCAGGCCTGCAATCGCGTCGCCGCGTACGAATTTGCTCGCACCGTCCATAGAGCCGTAGAAGGTGCTTTCGTCCTCCAGTTCGCGGCGGCGGGCTTTGGCTTCTTTGTCGGTCAGCAAGCCGGAGGATAGATCGGCGTCGATGGCCATTTGTTTTCCGGGCATTGCATCCAAGCTGAAGCGGGCGGAAACCTCGGCAATACGGCCAGAACCTTTGGTAATCACCACGAAGTTAATGATGGTCAGAATCCCGAACACAATCGCCCCGATGAGCACTGAGCCACCCGTCACGAAGCTGCCGAATGCTTGAATCACATGGCCGGCGGATTCAGGGCCCTCGTGGCCATGGCTTAGGATAAGGCGGGTGGTGGCAATGTTGAGCGACAGGCGCAGCATCGTGGAAATCAGCAGGATGGTGGGGAAGGACGAGAGTTCCAGCGGTTTATTGACGAACAGTGCGGTCATCAAAATCAATACGGAAACCGTAATCGAAACGCCGAGCAGCATATCCAGCAAGACAGGTGCAACGGGCAGAACAAGCAGCGAAATAATGCCAATAACACCCATCGCGAAGAAGATATCGCTGCGCTTGGAGGCGCTTTTTGCGCTCGCGCGCAGGGCAGTTCCAGTAAAGCGCGAGGCGAAATTGGTGCTAGGAACCTCTGCCATTAGACAGCCTGTGGTTGGGGGTGAGAGAGTCTAACGGCTCGCATGCTTAGTACCCGCCGCTGCCGGTTTTGGTGGGCTGGGTTGTTTCTCCGTATTGGTTGAGTTTGTTGCGCAGGGTGCGGATGGAAATGCCCAGCACTTGCGCTGCTTGGGTGCGGTTGCCGAGGCAGTGGTTCAGCGTATCCAGAATCAGCTCTTTCTCCACGTCTTCCACCGTGCGGCCGACAAGGTCGTTGCGGCGCTGGGGGGCGGCGGCGGGTTCTTCCGGCGCGGCTGGCGTGGTGCGCAGAGGGGCGGAAGACACGAAGGCCGGTGCTGCAGCAGGCGCTGGGGCTGCTGTTGCAGCGGGAGCGTCTTTGCGGATGGGCAGCAGAATGGCTTGCTGGTCGATGACGTTGCCTTGCGCCATGAGCACCGCGCGGTGCATGATGTTTTCCAGCTCGCGCACGTTACCCGGCCATGGGTGTGATTTGAGTTTTGCAATCGCCTCCGCGGTGATTTTACGCGTGGGCATGCCGTTGGCTTTGGAATATTTCTCGATGAAGTAATCCGCGAGCACGGGAATATCGTCCAGACGCTCCGCCAGTTTTGGCAGGTGCAGGCTGATGACGTTCAGGCGGAAATATAAGTCTTCGCGGAAGGTGCCGCGGCGCACTTCTGCCTCAAGGTCGCGGTTGCTGGTGGCCAGAATGCGGATGTTGATTTTCACCGGCTTGCTGCCGCCCACACGGTCGATTTCCCGTTCCTGAATTGCGCGCAATAATTTCGCCTGAAGGCCGATATCCATTTCGCTGATTTCATCGAGCAGCAGGGTGCCGTTATTGGCTTCCTCGAACTTACCGAGGCGGCGGGAGAGGGCGCCTGTGAACGCGCCTTTCTCGTGCCCGAATAGTTCGGATTCCATCAAATTCGCGGGAATCGCCGCGCAGTTCACGGCGATGAATGGCTTGGTGGCACGCGGGCTTTTGTTGTGGATGTAGCGGGCAATCACTTCCTTACCCGTACCGGATTCCCCCGTGATGAGGATGCTGGCTTCGGAAGGCGCTACTTGTTCGGCCATCGCCAAGGTGCGGCGCATGGCTTCCGAACCGTGAATCACGGAATGGGTTTCTTCCGAAATCGCTTCGAGCACGGCGGCGATCAGTTCTTCGTCCGGCGGCAGGGGGATATATTCTTTTGCACCAGCGCGGATGGCGTTGGCGGCGGCTTTTGCGTCGATCTCGATGCCGCAAGCGATGAGGGGAACCGTGATGCGTTCCGATGCCAGCATGCCAACGAAGCGGGCAATGTCTTGATGCACCTCTACCAGAATTACGTCGGCGCCTTGGCCTTCGCACAGCATTTGATACGCGCCGTCGATGTCACCGATTTGTGAGACCTTGGCACCTCTGTCGCGTGCGATTTTGCTCGCCGCGCCTAATTGGCCACCCAAGTCTCCAACAATCAATAAACGCATACACCCCTCTTTAATCGTTTTTTATAGGCCTTGTTTCTTATTTTTCTGGCTTGATGATTTCCGTCATGGTGACGCCGATTTTATCTTCCACCACCACCACTTCGCCGCGGGCAACAAGGCGGTTGTTCACGAAAATATCGACCGGCTCGCCCACTTTGCGGTCCAGCTCCACCACGGCGCCGCGCCCCAGCTTCAGCAGCTGCTGCACCTGCATGGTGGTTTTGCCGAGGACGACGGAAATTTGTACGGGAATGTCGCTGACGGCTTCCAGCGTTACATTGCCTTCGGTTACTTCGTTGAAATTCGCTTCTGTCATGGTGGGCTCCTACGCGGTGGGCGGTGTGGTTGGGGTGATGGCTTCAGAACCATTCTGATGCATCGTGGTGGTGATAATGGGGGAAATGGTCACAGGCGTGCTCGCCAGTAAACGTTCAATTTCTTTCCAAAGCTCGGCCGTGTTGCGGGTGGCCTGTCCTGCGCCCCAATCCAAAATGGCGTCGTATTCGCCGATGCTGGTGTTGCTGCGGAATTGCACTTGCCCTTCAAAGCCGCTGGTTTGCAGCAGGGATTCGATGCTGTCCATGGTTTGGTCAAACGCGGCGGGGTGCAGCTCGATCACCAGTAGCGGCTTAGACAAAATGATAGGCAAGCAGCTGGTGACGAGGGATGCAACGGCCTCGGCAGCGTTGGTGTCCAGAATGGTGCCGCTTACTTTTTGCGAAATCAGCAGCACGAGGTCGGTGAGTTGTTTGGCCTCGCTTTCCAGCAGAGCTTGGTAGCGGGCGGGCAGTTCGCTGATATGGTGGCTGAGGTTGGCGATGGTGCGCTGTGCCGCGAGTTGTTTTTCATTCGCCTGTTCCGCCGCATGCGCCAGCCCTGCATCGTAGCCTTCTGCGTAGCCGATATTTTTGGCCATGGCGCGGGTGGCTTCCAGCTCGTCTTCGCTGAAGGTGGGGGGAGGCGGCGGCGGTGGTGCTTCTTCCACCGTTTCTTCGGCAACGGCAGGCACGACAAGCGGCCCGCGGAAGTCGCGTAGGGAGCCGAAATCGAAGCGCTGTAGCCGGATGCTCATTAATATACCAACTGATCTTCTGCGGAGTCACCGCTGATGACAATTTCGCCTTTCGCGGCAAGGTCTTTCGCCACTTGAACAATCGCCATTTGCGCCTCGTCCACGTCCTTCAAGCGCACAGGGCCCATGGTCTCCATGTCTTCGCGTAGCAGCTTCGCGCCGCGTTCGGACATGTTTTTGAAGAAGAGTTCTTTGATGGTTTCCGAAGCGCCTTTCATGGCCAGCGCCAGCTTGTCTTTCGGCACCGCGCGCAGGAGGGCTTGAACGCCAGCAGGATCGACTTTCTTGAGGTCTTCGAAGGTGAACATCAAGGCGCGAATCTTCTCGGCCGACTCGGCGTTTTTGGTTTCGAGCACCGTCATGAACTTGGTTTCGGTTGCGCGGTCGAAGTTGTTGAAAATCTCCGCCATGATTTCATGCGTATCGCGGCGCTGCGTTTTCGCCAGATTGTTCATGAACTCAAGGCGTAGGGTTTTTTCCACCCCATCCAGCACTTCTTTCTTCACCGATTCCATCGTCAGCATGCGGGCGATGACTTCCATCGCCAGTTCTTCGGGGAATACAGCCAGCACGCGGGCGGCATGCTCGGCCTTAATTTTGGTAAGCACCAGTGCGATGGTTTGGGGGTATTCGTTCTTCAAGAAGGTGGCGAGCACTTCTTCGTTCACGTTGCCTAACTTGTCCCATGTGGTGCGTCCCGCGGGGCCGCGGATGTCTTCCATGATGTTGTCCACGCGGTCTTTGCCGAGTGCTTTCATCAGCAGGCGTTCGGTGGAGTCGAACGTACCGACCACCAAGCCGGAGGAGGACATGGATTCCACGAAATCCACAAACAGGCGCTCCACCAATTCCGAGCTGACGGAACCAAGGGAGGTCATGGTGTTGGAGATTTCTTTAATCTCTTCGTCGCTCATGGAGTTGAGGATTTTGGTCGCGTTTTCTTCGTCGATGGCCATGAGGACAATCGCCGCTTTCTGTGCGCCGGTGAGCTTGCGGTAGTCTTCTTTTTTCTCTGCGGGAACAGCCGATGCCATATCAATCCTCTACCAATTATGAGCTAAGCCACTGACGAAGAATCTGTGCCACTTCGTCGGGGTGTTGATCCACCATGTTGTTAATTTTGCTGTAGGTGGAGGAACGGATTTTGCCTTTCACGCGGTCCACGTTGATCATGTTCTCTTCTTCCTGCTCTTCGCCTTCGTCCTCCACCGCGCGGGCGCGGGCACGGGACTGGTCGGTCAGGCGCGCGGTAACGGATGGTGCAGCCAGTGCCGCTTGCTCCAGCTCGCTTTCCTTGCTGGCCAGCTCCGCCGATTCGATGGCGCGTGCCACCAGTGGGCGAATAACCAGCAGGATGGCAAGGATAGCCACACCGCCCAGCACAATCGTCTGGATGATGGAGTTGAGGTCTTGCTTGAGCCACGCCATGCTGTCGTCCTCGAACGCATCTTTTGGCGGAGGTGCGAAGGCAATGTTCACTACGCTGATATCGTCGCCACGGCTAGCATCGTAGCCCACGGCAGATTGCACGAGCTTCTCGATTTTCTTGAGTTCTTCTTCCGAGCGAGGGGTGTAGGTTTCTTTGCCTTCTGCGTCGGTGGTGGTGACGCCATCTACCAGCACAGCCACGGTGAGGCGGCGCACGGTGCCTGCTTCTTTGATAGAGTTGGTGACTTCTTTGTTGATTTCGAAGTTGGTGGTTTCTTCCGTGCGGGTTTTATTGGCGGAGTTTGAGCCGCCGCTGCCCGATGCAGACTGAGCGGCAGGCAGGTTGTTCGCTACGCTTACCGTGCCATTGCTGCCGCCGGTCGATTCATCCGAACGTTCGTTTTCGCTAACGGATTGTACCGAGCGCGCCACCTGACCTTCGGGGTCGTATTTCTCGATATTCTTCACGGTGCGGTTGAAGTCGATGTCGGCATGCACTTCGGCTTTTACTTTGCCAAGGCCTACGGATTGCTCCACCAAGCGCTCAATATTCTCGCGGGTTTCTTTTTCATATTGGGTGCGGAAATCCTGCGCGTTATCGTTGATGTTGCTGGTGTCGTTCGGGTCGTCCACCCCTTTGGCGAGCAGGACACCGTGGCTATCCACGATGGTTACGCGCTGTGCCTTCAGCCCTGGCACGGCAGTGGCGACTAATTGGCGGATGGCGGCAATCTCGCCTTTGTTCAGGCCGCCTGCGCTGCGGATTTTAAGGGCAACGGAGGCGGTGGGCTCCACCGTCTCGCGGGAGAATAATTCACGGCGCGGCGTGACGAGATGCACACGGGCATTTTCCACGGCATCGAAGCTACTGATGGTGCGGGCGAGTTCACCCTCCAGCGCGCGCGATTGATTCAGGTTGAGCACAAAGTTCGAGGTGCCTAGCGTGTCGCTTTTGTCGAAAATTTCGTAGCCCACCACGGAGCCTTGGCTTGGCAAGCCCGATTGCGCGAGCTTGAGGCGCAGGCGGTCGCGCTGGTCGGAGGGCACGAGAATCTGGGTGCCGTTCGCGCGCAGTTCGTAAGGGATGTTCTGGGTTTCCAGCTCCTGCACGATTTTTGCGCCATCATTCACGGGGATGTTTGAATAGAGCGGGGAGAGGGTGGGAGCAGTGACGCGAAGGGAGATAAATGCAAAGAAGCCAATCATTACAACGGCGGTGCCGATCATCGCGGCGAGCTTGATTTGGCTGAGTTCCTTGATGGATTGAACCATTGCGTTCATGGAGGCTCCCTAGAATATATCGTGTGTTAGGCGATGGTAGCGCAGAACTTCAGTCGGGCAGGGTAATGCGGCGGACACAACAGGGATAGTCAAACCGAAACACACAACAAACAAAGCAGCTACCTGTACAACAAAGATTATTTGGTATTGCCGATGGTTTTTTAAGTCTTTTTACTTTTTTTAGGTGTGGGCAGTTTCTGCCTACAGGTCTGAATATACCGTTTTCTGGCGTGGCTTACAAGCGCAAAAATTATCGAACTAGGAAAAAATTGCCCCATTGTGCTGTTTATGCAAGAAGGCGCTGCAATAGATTGAATTTACGCCGCTTTTATCTCTGTGGGGAGCGGCAGATTGCTCTCGCGGACGATTAAATCGGCGAAGTCGCGCAGGAAAACGGAGCCGTTGATGGTGCGTTGGAGAAGGATGTTGCGGCGGTCGGTCTCGTCCTTTTTACGGCGCACGAGATCGAGCTGCGAAAGCACGTCCACCGCGCGGCAGATGGCGGGTTTGGAAACCCCAAGCGTGGCCGAGAGGTGGCGGATCGTGTGCGGCGCGGGGGTCATGTACACCGAGAGCAGTACCGCCGTTTGGCGCTGTGACAAGTCATACGGCAGCTCACGCAGGCTGGCGCTAACCACGCGCTGCCAGAGATTGAGTGCTTCTTGAGGTGTCATTGTTCCGCTCATGGAATGGTTTTAGCGGGGAATGACACTTCGCGCAACTGTTTATGCGAAGCGCTCCTGAATATAGGCAAACAGGGTGCGAAGGCCAAGCGCTTCGCCACCAGCGGGGCGGCCTGCTTGGCTTTCCGCGTTCCACGCATAGGTGTCCAGATGCACCCATGGGGTGGTGGGGGAAACGAACCGTTCCAGAAACAGGGCAGCGGTGATGCTGCCTGCGAACCCAAAGTTCGGGGTGTTGGTGACATCCGCAATCTGGCTGTTCACATGCTTTGCATAAGGCTGCCACAGCGGCATGTGCCAGAACGGGTCGTTGCAAGCGGTGCCAAGGCGGCAGAGGTCGTAGGCGATTTCGTCGCGGTTGGAATAGAGTGCGGGCATGTCGGGGCCAAGCGCGGTGCGCGCGGCACCAGTCAGGGTCGCGGCGTCGATCAACAAGGCGGGTTTGTCGCTGTCGCCATCCGCCAACGCATCGGCGAGGATGAGGCGACCCTCCGCATCGGTGGAGCCGATTTCGATGGTGAGGCCCTTTCGCGAGGCAATCACATCTTGCGGGCGGAAGGCATTGCTGCTGATGCTGTTCTCAACCGCGGGGATGAGTACGCGCAGCCGCACGGGTAATTTTTCAGCAATGATGAGTTGCGCAAGGCCAAGCACCAACGCTGCGCCGCCCATGTCTTTCTTCATCAGCTTCATGGAGGCGTAGGGTTTAATGTCCAGCCCGCCTGTGTCGAAGGTAACGCCTTTGCCAACCAGCACCACTAGCGGGTGCGATTTTTTACCGTGGGTCAGCTCTATTAGTCGCGGGGCTTGTTCGGCGGCGCGGCCAACGGCGTGAATGGCGGGGTAGTTTTGTTTCAGTAATTGTTCGCCTACGATTTCTTTGAAGGTGGCGCCAGTGGCTTTGGCCACGCGTTTGGCGGCGGCGGATAAATCGGCGGGGCCCATGTCGTTGGCGGGGGTGTTCACCAAATCGCGGGTGAGGGTGATGGCGTCCACTCGCGCATTCAGCGCGGCGATATCCACCGTTTTAGGCAATGCAAGCATGAGCGCTTTGCGGTCAATTTTTTTGTAGCGGCTGAATTGATATTGGGCGAGGGCGAAGCCCAGCGCCATGTCGCTCAGGCGTTCTTTCTTCGCGGTGGTTTCCACGCGGTAGGTGCCCGCGGGCAGCAGCGCTGGCAAGTGCGCAAGCGACCAGATGTTTAAGGAGGCATCCGTTCCCGCCAGCACGGCCAGCACGCCGCCTTTGGCATCGGGCAGCAGCAGGCAGCTATCTTTGCGGGCGGTGAAGCCGTGGGTTTTTATCCACGCACGCACGCCGGCGGGCTGCTTGGCCGCAAAGGCGGCGAGGGTGGTTTCGTTCAGCACGTGAATGGGCGTGGCGGATGCGGTGCTGTGCGAGAAAAACTGGCTCATAGGGCTCCTTCTGTCGCGGGGTTATGGCGTGAATAACCCGAATGCGGTGGTGATATGTTCAAAACTTTTATCCATGGCATCTTTACCAGAAAGCGCGGCGGGCAGGTGGCCAAATCGCCATGAAAGCTGTGCGGCGGCGTGTTTTTTATCGGCGTGATGGATGCTTGCCATATAAAGCGCCGATGCAAGGCCCGTGCGGTCCGCGCCATGTTCGCAGTGGATGAGTAGGGGCTTGGGGGCGCTGCGCAGGGTGTCCAGCAGTTGGCGCGCCTGTTCGTCTGTCACCTCCCGCTTGGAGGAGAGGGCGAGGTCGATATGCGTTACGCCGCGCTGTTTGGCGAGGGAGACTTCGTTCTGATACCATGCTTTGCCATAATTCCCGCCGCGCAGGTTTAGGATGCTGCGGATGCCGTAGCGGTCGATCGCGGCGTTTAGTTGGGCGGGAGAAAGCTGGCCAGAGCGATAGGCCTCGCCCTCCACCAGCGGGTGCAGGTTGCCGCCGGATTGTGTCAGGCCGTAATAGCCGCCATAGATCGCGGCGAGGGCGCAGCCAAGCTGTGCTGTGCGAACCATCCAACGCCTGATGCTGTGTGCCATGGCTTGTGTGTAGCACGGGAAAGCCAAGTTTCAAGCGCCCCGAACGGCGATGAAAATTTTGGGTGTACATTGCCGCGCTGCAAGCTATAAACCCGCCTCAAGCGGAGGGGTGGCCGAGTGGTTTAAGGCGCACGCCTGGAAAGTGTGTATACGTTAACGCGTATCGAGAGTTCGAATCTCTTCCCCTCCTCCATTCTCCTAGCCCCAATCGGGGCTAGGAGAATGGATACGGGGCAGATTATACCAGAGAGACCCTCCGTTCGACCATTTGCTTAATGAGCGCAGCGAATTTAGAAAATGGCACGAGGCGAAGCCGAGAAAATCTCTTCCCCTCCTCCATAAAAAAGGCCGCCGTTTGGCGGCCTTTTTTATAGCAATTAGATTTGCGTATATCCCAATGTGGTTTCCTTAATATTTTTTCATAAAATAACTCTTTTTATGGCACGGCTGATAAATCATATCATCTAGCAATGATTTTTAGAGCGGGGAGTTTCCAGTGCAGTATACAATGCATCAAGCAATTCAATCCGAGACTCCGTGCAAGTTATGCGCAAGCCATGATCTGGAAGTGATTGGCACTCAGGGTAGGCATTTTCAGAAGCTAACTACCACGATATGCAAGGGCTGCGGGCTGATTCATAGCTATCCCATCCCGACAAAAGAAGAATTGGATTTTTATTACAGCCAGCAATATCGAAGCGATTACAAGGGTGCTTACACGCCTAAACGCAAACACATATTGCGCTATTCGCGTACGGCTATGCATCGCGTTAATCTGGTGCGCCGCGCCGTTTCGCAAGGGCAGAAGCTTCTGGATGTTGGCAGCGGCAGCGGCGAATTCGTTTATACAGCATCGCTCGCGGGTTACGATGTGCACGGTCTAGAGCCGCACAAGGGCTATTCGGCATATACGACGCAAACGTTCGGTGTTCCCGTTATCAATGCCCCGCTTGAGAAGGCAGAGATTGCTGACGAAACTTACGATGCCATCACCCTCAATCATGTGCTTGAGCATCTGCATTATCCGCTGACATCGCTTAGCTATCTCAATCGATGGCTAAAAATGGGGGGATTGCTCATCTTGGAGGTGCCCGATATCGAAACAACCCAGCACTCGCCTGTTAATCGCTTTCATTATGCGCATGTTTACAATTTCAACCACGATACGTTGAAGGCGATGTTAGAAAAGTCGGGGTTCGCAGTACAGCCTTATGCCGATCTGAATGGCACCACGCTTATTGCCAAAAAGATCGGAGCACCTGATGTAGCGCGCGTGGTTGCCATGCCAGAGAACTATCAACGGCTTCGCCATTTGATGTCTTTCGAGGTTGCTTCTGAGAACTATCGTAAGAAGAAGCCTTTGAAGCGCCTTCTCAACAAAGCGAAGCGGTATTCCTTGGAATATATCGAGGCGTCGCTCATTCGTGACCCTAAAAAGATAGTCGGGCGCGAGTTTAAAAAATGGCAAGCTCAGGCAAATTCCCAATAAAACATCGCTGTGACGCTTGCTGCGTAATCGTTTTCTATGCCACTTTCGAATAACGCCCAGCGGTGACGCCGCGGGCTGGGGGTGATACGCCATGGAACCCGCCATGTTGGGGTTAATGGCGTTTGAATACTGTGCGAAACAGTGGGGAAAGTTTCAGCGCGCCAGCTAGGCTAAGATGATCGTCATCATAGTAGTAGGGGGTGCCGTTTTTGGAGCCGTAGCAGGTATCGTTGCTGCATAGATAAGGAACTGGATCAAGCAGGTGAACGCCGCAATTCTTTTGTGCCTGCCGCAATGCAATCAGCGCGGTATGATGTCTTTTGTTGTAATCTGCTAATGAGATGGAAACATCTTTTATGTCTTTTTGAAACATCATCTGCCGTGATAGCGCTTTTGGCACTTCGATGCCGATTTCAGGAATGGGTTGCATTACATATACGCGTCTTCCGTTGGCGGTCATTTGGCATAGGGTTTCAACGGTTTTTTTGATAAAAATATTCTCAGGATGCTGGCTCACTTCCATGTCTGGAACGTCAAGATACCCTAGCTGCACCTTTTTCTTAGGATGTTCATTATATCCATGAATGTAGTATGACAGGCGAGAGATAACGATTAGCGGAACGTTTTTGGGCAGAGCATCAATCGCGCTTAGTGCGGCATCGGTGAATTTCGGACATTCTGCGCTCTTGTTCTTTGGAAGTAGGTACCCTCCCTTCAGGAGTGGACAGCTTTTGATAAAACCGATGCCATATTGATTACCAGATGCGTCGTAAACGCCAGCAAAGGCGGCTCCTGCATGGCTGTCTCCTAATACAGCATAGTGGGGGGCGGCGTTGTTTTTGCATTCAGGATAAGAGCTAAAAAGGTCGCCTTCTTTACAGGTCTTGGGACGAAGCATTTCAGCCTGTTTGATGGGGGCTTCGATCTCGGCGACTCGCGGAGAAACGCGGTGTGGAAATCCATCGTATTCACGTGCGGCAAAGCCGTAGAATGTAGTTAGGGAAAGAATGGTCAACACAGCAATGGCTGGGCGTAGGGTTATTTTTTTTGATGAGCTGGAGCGAAATGGCGTTTCTATGAAACGATAGGAAAAATAGCCGAGGAGAATGGAGCCGGCGATGCCGAGGCTCAGCCAAAGCAAATTTGTTTCAAGCTGTGCATGCTTAAGAGCAACAAACACCGGCCAGTGCCAAATATATATTGAATACGACCACAAGCCGATATGCTGTAGGACGTTTGATAAAAGTGGGGATTTTTGAGGTTGGGGTAAGGAAATGATCACAGCGGCGGCGAGAACAGGCAAAAGAGCAGCATACCCTGGCCATTCGGAGGAACTTGTAAAAACAAGTACTGAAATGGCTATCAGCGTGAGGGCAAGGAAGTGAATTGTAGAAGCGCAAATAGGGCTCAATTGAGTTAGCCGTCTGGCTATAATAAAACTGAGCGATCCTGCCAGTAGCTCCCAAGCTCGGGCCGGAAGTATAAAAAAGGCAAATGTAGGTTTGCTGGGCGTGGCAACCACAGATACGATAAAGGAAGCGAGTGCCATAAGGCAGATCGCTGTGTAGAGAAACTTCCGATTAGTCCATTTGTAGAGGGCGGCGAGAACGAGGGGCAAGATCACGTAAAACTGCCACTCTACCGACAGAGACCACGTGTGCAAAAGCCACTTATCCTGCGAGAAGGAATCAAAGTAGCCCGCCTCTCTCTTAAATATGAAGTTGGAACTAAAAATCAATGCGTTGGCGGCATGCTTGCCTAAAAGGCCATAATCCGTTGGTGGAAGCCAGAACCAACCTAAAGCTAGCAGCGTAATGCATAGACCCATAAGGGCTGGTATAATGCGTCGTGCGCGCGCTACATAAAAACGCCAGAGAGAGAATCGCTTCATTTCTAGACTGGTCAATATGATACCAGTCATGAGAAATCCAGATATCACGAAGAAGACATCAACCCCTATGAATCCTCCCGAGAATCCTGACAGGTTGAAGTGGTAAAAAAGAACGCAGAGCACTGCTATGGCGCGTAGCCCATTGATATCTTTTCTGAATTCCATAGGCCTGCTCTAGCAGCCTCAACAAAGCTTGAAAAGATTAATCTATCGGCATAATTCGGTTGAACGTAAACTAAGATATCTGCGTTTAATAAGTGCCGCGAGTTTAAGAATTAATAGTAAAGCATCGTTCAAAAAATCTCTTTCTTAGTGATATATCTCACGCCACTTTTGAATATCGCCCAGCGGCGACGCCGCGGTAGGTGTCGAAGGCGGAGGCGGCGACGCGGGCGGCCATGCGATACGGGGTGGTGATGCGCACGGTTTCGCCCTCCACCGCCACAATGCCTGCGTAGCGCTCCTCGCGCAGGGTGGCGAGTTCGGCGGCGAAATAGGATTCCTGCAGCCCGAATTCGGCGCGGATGGTGCTGAGGTTCACTTCCATAAAACACATCAGTGCATCAATCACGCGTTTGCGGATGCGGTCGTCGCCCTTGAATTGCCAGCCGCGTGCGGTGGGCAATTTTCCTTCTTCCACCCGCGTGCGGTATTCCACGGCGCTGGCGCTGTTTTGCACATAGCCATGGGGGAATTGGCTGATGGACGAACAACCAAACCCGATGAGCATATCTGTCGCATCCGTCACGTAGCCTTGGAAGTTGCGCTTCATGGTTTTGGTTTGCATGACCACGGCCAGCGGGTCGCCCGCTTTGGCAAAATGATCGATGCCGATTTCGATATAGCCATGCGCGCGCAGCGTGTTGCAGGCGAGGCTGTAAAGCGCGAGTTTTTCCATCTCGTTCGGCAAATCGTCGGTGTTGATCATGCGCTGGTGTTTCTTCACCTGCGGCACATGCGCGTAGGAGAACAGGGCGATGCGATCTGGTGCGAGGGTGAGGGTTTTCTCCAGCGTGTCGCGGAAGCGGTCGTAGGTTTGCAGCGGCAGGCCGTAAATTAGGTCGGTGTTGAGGTGGGTGAGGCCTTGGGCACGCAGTGCCTCCACCAGCGATTTCACCATAGGGTAGGGCTGGATGCGGTTGATGGCCGCCTGCACGGTGGGGTCGAAATCCTGAATCCCCATGCTGATGCGGTTGATGCCCGCGGCCGCATAGGTGGCGATGTTCTCGGGCGTGGTGGTGCGTGGGTCCAGCTCGATCGCTACTTCCTCCAGCGCCAACGTGCCAAAACTGCTGCGGATGGCGGTCAGGATGGCGTGCATGTCCTCGGCGCTCAGCAGGCTGGGGGAGCCGCCGCCGAAATGGATGTTCACCAGTTTGCCCTTGCCGCCGATGTGTTCCTTCACCATGGCGATTTCGCGCAGCAGCACCTGCACATAACGGGCGATGGGTTCGTAGCGCTTGGTGACCTTGGTGTGGCAGCCGCAGAACCAGCATAATTCGTTACAGAACGGCACATGCACATAAGCGGAAACCGTGGTGTTATCGCTTAAGCTGCCAAGCCATTGGCGGTGTTCTGCCTCGCTCACCACGGGCCCAAAATGGTGGGCGGAGGGGTAGCTTGTGTAGCGAGGCGCTTCAAGGCGCAGCCAGCTTAAATCCTGTGTCATTCGGTTCTCCTCATCCTCCCTATTACTGCCAGAAAACCGAGTGGTGGTTGATGCAAGTCAATCATTGCCCTTGCGGAATATGAAATATCCGCCGAAACAGGACGCCAACAAGGATGATACATATGGCCGAACAGACACTCCCACCGCTCACGCTAGCGCCCGACGAAATGCGCGATATCGCCGCGCAGGTGACGCGCTTGATTGTCGATCACTTCACCCATCTGGAATCGATGCCGGTGGTGAAGCCTTCCACCATCGCCAGCCTCAGCGATGGGCTGCGCGAGGGGCTGCCCGACACCGCAACGCCTGTGCCGCAGCTGCTCGCGCAGTTGAAGGAACATGTGTTCGACCACATGATGCATTCCGACCATCCGCGCAATTTCGCGTTTGTGCCGGGGCCTAGCAATTTCATCAGTGCGATGGCGGATGCGATTGCGTCCTCGCTGAATGTGTTCAGCGGTGGGTTTTTGGGGCCATCCGGTGTGGCGCAACTGGAACTGACGGCGATTGAATGGCTGCGCGAGCTGTTTCGCTTCCCGAAAGAGGCAGGCGGGCTGTTCGTTAGCGGCGGCTCCATGGCCAATATGACCGGCCTTGCCGTGGCGCGGCATGTGATGCTGGCGAATAACACCACCAACGCTACGGTTTATTTTTCCGACCAAACCCATTCCTCCGTGGCGAAGGGGCTTAAAATTCTGGGCTTCCAGCAATTCCAAATCCGCAAAGTGCCGTCGGATAGCCAGTTCCGCTTATCGATGGATGAGCTGCGCCAGCGCGTGGCGGCGGACAGGTTGCAGGGGCTGGTGCCGTTCTGTGTGGTGGCCAATGCAGGCACCACCAACGCGGGCGCGGTCGATCCGCTGCGCGAGCTGTCGGCGTTTTGTAAGGCAGAAGGATTATGGCTGCATGTGGACGGTGCCTATGGCGGCAGCGCGGCGATTTGTGCGCGCGGCTACGCATCGCTGGAGGGGATTGAGCTGGCGGATTCGCTGGGGATTGACCCGCATAAATGGCTGTTCCAGCCTTATGAAATTGGCTGCGTGCTGATTCGTAACCGCGAGCATTTGGGCAATACGTTCAAGGTCTCGGCGGAGTATCTCAAGATTCTGGAAAAGAGCGCGGAGCAAATTAATTTCTGCGATTATGGTGTGCAGCTCACCCGCGGGTTTCGTGCGCTGAAGCTGTGGTTGTCGTTCAAAGCCTTCGGGGTGGATGCATTCAAACAGGCGATTACCATGGGCATCGAGCATGCGGAATATGTGCAAGCGCTGCTGCAGAAAGATAGCTGCTGGGAAGTCATTACGCCCGCGCAGCTCGGCATCATTACCTTCCGCTATGTGGCGGATGGCTTAAGTGAGCCGCAGCTGAACGAGTTGAACAATTCCATTGCCCAGCAAATCATCCATTCGGGCTATGCGCTGCTGAGTCCAACCATTCTGGGCGGTAAACATATTTTGCGGATGTGCACCATCAACCACCGCACCGCCCGCGCGGATCTGGAGCGCACCGTGGCCATGCTGCGCGAATATGGCGAGGCTGGGCTGAACTAAGCCGCGTCGTAAATGCCGCGGGTGGTTGGGTGCGCCAGCTGAATGAGGTCTGCGGGCGGAATCAGTTCTGCCAAGCGTGTGGTGGGCAGTTTTTCCAGCGCATCCGCCGCCGCAAGGAAGGCATTACGCGCGCTCTCGCTCAGAATTTCTTTCGTCAGTTTCGTCAGCTTACCGATATAGTCTGGGCGCTTCCATGGGGTTTTGCCCAGTGGGTGCGCGTTGGCGCAGGCTTTCTCATCCGCAATGACTTTTCCATCCGCCAGTGTGATGATGATTTTGCCGCCGAAGGCTTGTTCCTTGGGGTCGGTGGAATGGTATTTTTCTTCCCACTTCGCCACTTCCTTGGTTTGGATTTTTGCCATGGCGCTGCGTAGTTCTTCCTTCTCATGCGCGGCGATGCTGTAGACATCCTCATCCCACCGCCCAAGCTGCATGGAACGCGCGATGGCGAACATGATGCTGTGATCCAGCGTGCCGCGCGGCGAATCGGGGTCGATTTTCTGTGGGTCGTTCGCGCCTGTGCCAATCACGTGGTCGGTGTGGAAGCTGGTTTCAAGCACAATGCCCTGAATCTGGCTCCAGTCTGGCGCGCCGTCCGGTTTCTTTGGCAATTGCGCGCGCAGCTCCAGCGCGAGGTCGATAATTGCTTGCCCTTGATATTCGAAGGCATGCTCCTTCGGGTAGGTCATCAGGATGTTGCGGAGTGTGTCTTTGCCCGCTTCGGCGAGCTCGATTTTATAGGTGGCGTTCGCATCTGTCTTGCCATCAAGGAAGCGGCGGATGATGCTGTCTTCGCCCTCATACACAGGGTTGGGGCCCTTGAGGCCATGCATTGCGTTATGCACCGCTTCAATGGAGATTTCCGCGCTGAAGCCCGGAACAAATTCTTTCTGTGCACCAATGTCGCCCTTGCGCGACTGACGCGAGGAAATGGCGTTATGCACGGCGAAGTTGATGGCGTGGTAAATCGTCTCCACGGGCAAATCCAGCATCGCGCCCATACCTGCGGCGGAAGCGGCGGCGATATGCGTCATATGATCCACTTTGTGTTTATGCAGCGAGATGCCCGTGCCGTTGCCGGTGCCCACCAGCGCCACATGCACTTCATACGCCACGGCGATACCGCGCATCACGGCCTCGCCACTGGAACCCAGTTGCTGGGCGACCGCGAGGATGGGTGAAATGTTATCGTCCGGATGCGAATATTCGGCGGCGAGATAGGTGTCGTCCTGATCGCGGAAGCGCACGGCGGAAGCGTTGACAAACGCGGCTTGCGCTGGGCCAAAGGTTTTTCCTGCAATGCCATACATGGTGGCTTTGCCTGTGCCAGCGCTGGCGAGGGCTTTGGTGCGCGCTACGGCAATGGGGCCTTCGTTCAGCGCTGCAAGGGCGATGGCGGCATTATCGATAATGCGGTTGATGATCATGTCTTTCACATCCGCATCCAGCGCGACATGTTTTGCGCCGGCGGCTAGCTCCGCCAGCTTCCATGCTAGCTGCTCGTGCTTGGCTAGGCTGCCGGATTTTTTCTCGGCTTGAACGGTATGGATTTTCATAAAACTTCCTTTCACATGCCTTACGCGGCAAGATTGCTCACAAGTGCCTCGGCCTGCTGCCAATCAATGTCGCTGATGCTTGTAGCGGATGCCGTCAGCGCGTCGAGCAGCTTGTCCTGTGCCATACCCAGTTTATGGGCGGTCGCATAGGGAATTTCGGGATGGAATACGACCATGGAGTAACGCGGAATGAACTTGCCCGCATGGCGGCGCTCCAGTTCAAAGCCCACTTCCTTCTTTAGTTGGAATTTTGGGTCAGCCGTGGTGGCGCGCATCTCGATGAAGTTGGCGAGCGCCATGTCGGCAATCGCATCCGCATTCGGTTTGCGCTCCTCGGCGGTGGCCTTGAAAATGCTTGCCCAATCGGGGGTGTTGCTGCTGCCTAAATGGCGCGCGAAGGCGCTGGCGTCCTCGAACCCGCAGTTTGCGCCTTGGCCATAAAACGGCACAATGGCATGGGCAGCGTCCCCCAGCAGCAGGAGCTTGTCCGCATAATTCCATGGTGCACATTTCACGGTGACCATGGCACCCGTTGGATTGGCAAAAAATTGCTCGGCATAATCGGGGATGAGTGGAATCACATCGGGGAACGTGGTTTCAAAAAATGCCCGTAGTTCGGCTTCATTCGTCAGTTGCTCGAAGCTTTGTGCGCCTTTGTGCGCGTAGAATAAGGTGACGGTGAAGCTGCCGTCGATATTCGGCAGCGCCATCAGCATGAAATCACCACGCGGCCAGATATGCAGGGCGTTTTTCTCCATTTTAAATCCACCGCCTGCGGCAGGCAAAATCGCCAGTTCCTTGTAGCCATAGGCATGGCGGTCTTCGCTCAGCTGGAAGGATGGTTCTTTATGCTTGAGTGCTTCGCGAAGCACGGACCCTGAGCCATCAGTCCCGATTACACGCTGTGCATGAACCGTTTGCTTGGTTTGTGTTGCTTCGTCCTGAAACGTCAGTTGATTGGCGTCGATATCGTAGGCGGTGCAGCGCTGGTTAAAATGAATGCGCACGTTGGAATAGCTCTCTGCTTTGTTCAGCAGCAGCCTGTTCAAATCCCCGCGCGAGATGGAGTTGATGACCTCGTGCTCCTTCTGACCATAAGGCACGAAGTTAGTGCTGCCCTTTACATCGTGCAGCATGCGGCCACGGCAGGGGATGGCGATGGCCAGCGCCTCATCCGTCAGCCCCACTTCCGCCAGCGCTCTCATGCCGCGGCTGGTGATGACGAGGTTGATGGATCGGCCAGCGGAAATGCTGGCTTTACGCATGTCGGGGCGGCGTTCATACAGCTCCACATTAAACCCACGCTGGGCGAGATAAATCGCCGTGAGGCTTCCCACCAAGCCGCCGCCCACCAGATGAATTGTTTCGTTGCTCATGCCAAATGCTCCGAGAAAATAGTGACAAAGCGATGCACATCGCTGAAAGAATTATAGAGCGGCACAGGGGCGACGCGGATGCAGTCTGGCTCGCGCCAGTCGCAAATGACGCCTGCTTCGGTAAGGGCATCGAAGGTTTTGCGCCCTTCTTTTTTCACGACGATGGAGAGCTGGCAGCCGCGCTCGGCAGGTTCGCGCGGGGTCATCACTGTGAAGGCTTCGGACTTCAAACTATCCAGCAAAAACTCCATATAGCCCGTGAGTTTCAGGCTTTTGTCGCGCAGCGCATCCATGCCGACTTTATCAAACAGCTCGATGGAGGCTTTCACCGCTGCCATGGACAAAATCGGCGGGTTGCTGAGTTGCCAGCCATCCGCGCCTTGGGTGGCGTGAAACTCGGGCCCCATTTTAAAGCGGGTTTGCTTGTCGTGTCCCCACCAGCCAGAGAAGCGCGGCACATCCGCATTCGCGTGGCGCTCATGCACGAAGCAACCCGCCACCGAACCGGGGCCAGAATTGAGGTATTTGTAGCTGCACCAGCAGGCGAAATCGACGCCCCATGCGTTTAGCTCCAGCGGCACATTGCCCACGGCATGGGCAAGGTCGAACCCAACCACGGCACCAGCTTCATGGCCAGCAGCGGTAATTTTTTTCAGCTCAAAATATTGGCCCGTATAGTAGTTCACGCCGCCGATGAGGATGAGCGCGATGCTTTCGCCTTCGGCTTTAATGGTGGAGAGGATATCCTCTGTGCGCAAGGTGGTTTCGCCCGCGCGGGGGGTGAGCTCAATCAGCCCGCTTTCATCGAACCCATGAAACTGCAGTTGGGAAAGCACAGCATAACGGTCGGACGGAAATGCACCGCGCTCAATCACGATTTTATAGCGGGTGCTGGTGGGGCGGTAGAACGACACCATCATCAGGTGCAAATTCACCGTGAGGCCGTTCATGGCCACCACTTCGCTGGGCTTCGCGCCGACGAGTTTTGCGAGCGGTTTGGTAAGAAACTCATGATAGGGCATCCACGGATTTTTCGCGTGGAAATGGCCTTCTACGCCGAGCATCTTCCAATCGGTGAGCTCTTGCTGAATGGCGGTTTCTGTGGCTTTCGGTTGCAGGCCGAGTGAGTTTCCGCACAGGTAAATGCAAGCGTCACCCGCTTTTGTTTCGGGAATATGAAACTGGTCGCGGTAAGGTGCGAGCGGATCGTTTTTATCCATCTCGGCGGCGTTTGTGGCATCGGTGCGGTAAGCGGTCATAGTGCAGTTATCCCGTAGAGTAGTGGGCGGCTGGTGGTGGCATCCACCATCAGCGGCGCGATTTGTAGGTTAAGCAAATAAATTCCGTCGGCAACATTGTCGTTCACATAGACCAGCTCGGTAATGGTTTTGTTGGAGCTGCCCGTGGTAACACCCGCTGCCACACCCCAGAAAATGCGGTGGCTGGCCAGTGCGCCACCATCGTCCATTTTATCCACGGAGGGTAGGTCGCACAGCAGGTGCTTCACGCCAAGGGTTGCGATATGCGCCATCGCCTCTGGCGCGAAATAGGGTGCAGGTTCGTGGCCATAGTGCGCGCTGCGTTTGGAATCGGGGTTGGGCAACGTACGCACAACCAGCGCGCTCAGGAAATTCTGATTTGCGGACGTTAGCGACTGTTTTACGCTCGCTTCCGTAATCACCCCTGCTTCGGGCGTCACGGAAATCACTGTTGCGGGAATGAGGCTGTCACTCAGCGTGTCGAGGGTGGATTGCTTCTCGCGCGTGAGGTGGCCTAGGCTTTCCGTATGCGTACCATGCAGGTGCGGGGCAAAATGCAGCATGTCGCAGTTGCAGCTTCCGCCGCAGCCCACATCGCCAATGAAACTGCCTGCCTTAAATGGCTCTTTGCTCGGCGCGCCTGCACCAAAGGCGGTGAGGGCGGTGCCATCGAACCGAACTGCGATGGAAATATCATGCGCATTGGCCGTGTTCACGCGGTAGCTGGTGCCTGCGACGGTGAGGGTTAGTTCCATGCCAACCACTCCTTCGCCGTGCCGCTGAGGATACGTTGTTTCTCGGCATCGCTGAGCGCTGTGTGGTGTTCCACCATCGCACCAGGGTAAATTTTCTTGGTGCCGATTGTATCCAGCTCGCCCAGCGGGTAGGGATAATCCGAGCCCATGGCGATGCGGTTCACGCCCAGCTGCGCCACCAGCAAGTCCAGCATCTGCGCATCATGGGTCAGCGTGTCGACATACACGCCGCATTCGCGCACGGTGCGGTAAGGGTCGAGCGGCGAGGCGTCCTTAAACAAATCGGGGCGGCAATAGGCACCATGCTCCAACCGCCCCAGCAGGGCAGGGAATGCGCCGCCGCCATGGGCATAAAGCACACGCAGATTTGGCAAGCGCTCGTGAATGCGGCCGCTGCGCAGCGCGTCGAACGCGAGGGCGGTTTCCATGCCCATACCAATCAGCCATGCGCGCCAGTTCTTATTCATTCGCGCTTTCAGCTTCGCTTCGCTGGGGGACATCACCCCGCCCCATGGGTGAATGAAGATGGCCATGTTGAGTGCTGCGGCCGCTTCAAAAATCGGGTAATATGCAGGGTTGTCGAGATCATCCCCCGCGACATTGGAATTGATTTCCGCACCGCGCATGCCAAGGGCTTTCACGCGTTCCAGTTCTTTAATCGCCGTGTTCGCATCGCGCATTGGCAGTGCGGCAAGTGCGGTAAAGCGCGTGGGGTATGCGTGCACCAGTCGCAGATTGCCATCGTTGATGATGCGGCAAATTTCCGCGGCATCGGCGGCGTTATCCACGTAGTCGGGAATCATCATCGGGGTGGGGGAGAGCACCTGCATTGTTACGCTGTGATGGTCGCATTCCTGCGTGCGGGCGGTGCCGTCATAGGCGTTATGTTCAATCACCCGTTGCACATCGCCTTTGCTGTTCACCATTTCGGCGCAGCAGGGCTTGCTGGCATGGGCGCGCACGCGGATGAAATCCGCATAATGGGTGAAGCGCGCGAGTGCTTCGAACGTGTCGGGCGCAAGCGTGGTGTGGGTGTGCACGTCCCATTTTTCGCTGGGTATGAAGGGGGTTGTCATTCAGCGGCCTTTGCTGGGGGCTGCATCACCGTGCCGCAGTTCGTGCAGGTGCGCGCCTGTTCATTTTTCCAGTATTGCGCGAACACGTTTGGCAAATCGCTCTCGATATTGGTCAGCGGCAAGTAATGCTCGTGCAGCTTGTGGTTACATGTTTCGCAGTACCAGATGAAGCCATCCAATTCATCGGCGCGGCGGCGGCGCTCGATCACCAGCCCCACCGTGTTCGCGAAACGCTGCGGCGAGTGGTGGACATGGGCAGGAAGCAGAAACATTTCGTCCTGCTTAATGGGGATATCGCGCGGGGTGCCGTTTTCCATTACCCGCAGCACCATGTCGCCTTCGATTTGGTAGAACAGCTCTTCGCCTGCGTCGTCGTGATAGTCCTTGCGGTTGTTGGGGCCGCCGACGACCATGACAATGAAATCGCCCATTTCATAGACCTGCTTATTACACACAGGTGGCTTCAGCTTCTCGCGGTTGTCTTCAATCCATTGTTTGAAATTGATAGGCGGTAGCATGGTTACTCCTTCAACGCGGCGATGCATTTTAGCTCAATCGCAATCGGGGTGGGCAGGCAGTTGATTTCAAGCGTGGTGCGGCAGGGCGGGTTCACTGCAAAATATTCCGCCCAGAGGCGGTTATAGGTTTTGAAATCGTCCTTCATGTTGGTGAGGTAGACGGTGACATCCACGAGGTCTTCCCATTTTGCACCGCTGGATTCCAGAATAGTGCGTACATTGTCAAACACGCTGCGACACTGGGTTTCAATGTCGTAACTGGTGATGTTCCCCGCGGCATCCAGCGTCACCCCCGGAATTTCTTTGCTGCCCTTCTTGCGCGGGCCCACGCCCGAGAGATAGAGCATATTGCCCACGCGCCGTGCATGCGGGTAGTGGCCAACAGGTTCGGGTGCGGTTTCGGAATGAATGGCGTTGCTCATGCGTTTTTCCATATGGTGATTGTTTTCTCGTCGGTAAAAAATTCCATGGCGCGTTGTTTTCCTTCGCGGCCGATGCCGGATTTTTTCATGCCGCCGAATGGGGTATCGATATCGCGGATGTTCCAGCAATTTTGCCAGACAATTCCGCTTTCGATGCGGGAGGCAACGCGCGCCGCCTTGGCGCTATCCAGCGTCCAGACCGAAGCGGCGAGGCCGTACTGTGTGCCGTTGGCAATGGCGAGCGCTTCTTCCTCCGTCGTGAAGGGGATGAGCGTGGCGACGGGGCCGAAAATCTCTTCCAGATTGGTGCGGCAGCTGGCGGGCAGACCTTCAATCAGCGTGGGTTCGATGAAATAGCCATCCATGCAGCGGCCATCGATCATGCGGCGCTTGCCGCCAACAAGAATGTTGCCACCTTCTTGTTTCGCGAGATCGATATAGCCCAGCACTTTTTCCATATGGGCTTTAGAAACAGTGGCGCCGTGCGCCGTGGTTTCATCCAGCGGGTCGCCAATGGTAATGGCGCGGGTTTTTTCCACCAGTGCGGTTTTGAATTTTTCGTAGATGGATGCCTCAATCAGGATGCGCGAACCGCAGAGGCAGACTTGCCCTTGATTGGTGAATGCCGCAGCGGCAGCGCCTTCCACGGCTTTGTCGAAATCCGCATCCGCAAAAATAATCGTGGGATTTTTACCGCCGAGTTCCAGCGATACTTTTTTCAAATGCTTTGCCGCGCCTTGATAAATTTGCAAACCCGTGGCGGTGCCGCCGGTGAAGGAAATGGCGGTGATGTCTGGGTGGTCGGTCATCGCTGCGCCAATGCCGCCGCCATGGCCGTGCAGTATGTTAAATACGCCTGCGGGGAAGCCTGCTTCGCTAATCAGCTGCGAGAGTAGAAACGCCGTCATTGGCGTAACTTCGCTGGGCTTGGCGATGACGCAGGTGCCCGTGACCAGCGCAGGGGCAGTTTTCCATGTGAACAACAGCAGCGGCAAATTCCACGGCGAAATAATGCCGACAATACCGATGGGTGAGCGTTCCGTGTGGCTTACAAATGTTCCCTTATCGAAGGTTTGTGTGCTTGGCCAATGGCTGCCCGCTTCGCCAAAGCCTTTCAGGTTGCCTACAGCGCGGGTGATGTCCGTTGCGCGGGCGAGGGTGATGGGTTTGCCCGTATCGATGGATTCCGCGCGGGCGAATTCCTCAAACCGTGCGTGAATGAGTTCCGAGAGTTTGATGAGTTTTGCGCCGCGTTCGACGGCGGATAATGCGCGCCATGCGGGCAGTGCGCGTTTGGCGGCAGCTACCGCGAGGTCTAGATCCGTGCGGTCGGATTCTGGTACGTGGCTGTATGGCTTGCCCGTGGCGGGTTCGATATTCTCGAAGTACGTTCCGCTAGCTGGTGCAACCAGCTTTCCATCAATAAAATTCTGGATTTTTATCATTAGAGGCACCCTGTGCGCCCGCCATCGACGGGGAGGTTGATGCCGTTGATATACGCAGCGGCGGGGCTGGCCAAAAACGCAATCGCCGCGCCTAGCTCTTCGGGTTTCGCGAAGCGCCCTGCAGGGATATGGGCGATTTCATCCGCAAACACCTCGTCTTTCGACTTGCCCGATTTTTTCGATTTACCATCGATAATCTCGGCCATGCGGTCGGTATCCGTTGCCCCTGGAAGCACATTGTTCACGGTGATGCCAAATGGCGCGACTTCTGCCGACAGGGTTTTCGCCCAGTTCGCCACAGCGGCACGTATGGTGTTGGAAACACCAAGGCCTTTGATCGGCATTTTAACCGAGGTGGAGATGACATTGATGATGCGGCCATAGCCCGCCGCTTTCATGCCTTCCAGCGTTGCCTGCGCTAGCACATGGTTGCACAGCAAATGCTGGGCGAAGGTTTTTTCAAATTCCTCCAGCTTCGCGCTTACCACCGTGCCAGCGGCGGGGCCGCCCGTGTTGTTCACTAGAATATGCGCCGCGCCATGGGCTGCGAGATGTTTTTCCACCGCCACCTTCAGGGATTGCGGGCTACCAAAATCGGCAATCAGCATCTGGTGTTTTTGGTTCTGCGCGGTGCTGAGGGTTTTAAGTGCCGCCTCCAGCGCCTCGGGGTTGCGCGCAACAAGCGTAACGGTTGCGCCAAGTGCGGCCAGTTCCTGTGCAGCGGCGCGGCCAATGCCTTTGCTTGCGCCACAGACGAGTGCATGTTTGCCAGTGAGAGTTAAGTCCATAAATACCTTTTTCTCTTTCTTCTTGTCATTCCCGCGGAAGCGGGAATCTCCTTAAGGGGATCCCTGCTTTCGCAGGGATGACAATTATTTTGTTTCCTTTTTGTTGTAGCGGTAATCCATCGCACCGCTGATTTCTGCGGGAAGTTTGGGCAGCAAGCGCGAAGGGATGAGATAGGTGGAGAGCGCAAACACATCCGTGAAGATGCGGTGGCTGGTGACGGTGTTCATGAGATATTCATATCCCGACGACCCGCCCGAGCCCATGCTCATGCCCACCATACGCTGCACTATTAGCGCGTGGCGGAAGCGCCAGCGGGCGAGCAGTTCGTCGATATCCATGATATTCTTCAGCACGGCATAGGGTGCTTGCAACACAGGTTCGCCGCGATAAATAGTAATGAAAAGCGCGGCTTGCAGGGCTTTCCACGACAAACGCCAGCGGCCTTCTTTTTGCGCCTGCGCATGCTGTGTTTCATCGAAGATGCTTTCGAATTTTTGTTTGCCGCGCTCAATCGCTTCCAGCTCTTGTGTTAGCGTATCCCCTAATAGGGCTGCCTGTGCGGCACGCATTTTTTCGTCGAACATCACATGCACCGCGGCGCGGTATTCTTTCCAGAAGGTATAGTCGCCCAGATTCACAAACGGCGTGCGGCTGAGCCAGCTATCGAGGCTTTGGAAGAGAGTTGGCCGCGTTTCGGCCTGCGCGATGGCACCTTTGCTCGCGGGGCAGAGATTATCGTCGAACTCCCCGTGGAACACACAGAGACGTTGTTTGCGCTCCAGCCCTAGCCGCGTTTCAATCAGGCGGAACTGCGCGCTTTGAAAGCCCGACGCCGTGCCCAGATATTCACGGAAATCCACAAAGCTTTGCGGTGGCATGGTTTCCAGCACATCCACCATGCTTTCGGTCTGTTTAAAAATTTCCACGATGCGGCCAAGGTAGGTAGTGATGGGCTGCATGTCGTGTTCATCCACTGTGTCGCCCGACAGGCGCGTAATCACATCGTCGAGCTCGAACAGGATTTGCTTGAACCACAGTTCGTAGACTTGGTGGAATTGGATGAAGAGCAGTTCATCATGCGCGGGGTGGCCAGCGGCGGTGCTGCGCGGATGTTGTGCGGTGAGAATTTTATCGAGGCCTAGATAGTCGCCGTATTGATCCCATGGTTTGGTCGCGGTCATTGTCAATCCATCGCGTTGTAATCATTAGCGTTTTGTGGGGTATTCTTAGCCCAATTGGGGCGAGGCGGCTAGCGCTATCTTCCGCTATCTTTCACCAGCAATTGCAGCAGTGCCCGCAAGGTTTGCTGCAGGGTTTCGGCCCTTGACGCGTCATAGGCGAACGTGTCTTCGTTCATATAATTTTTCTGCGCCAGCTCCAGTTGCAGGGTTTCAACCCCCTGTGCAGGCGAGGCGTAATGGCGCGTGATATACCCGCCCTTGAAGCGGCCATTGAGGATATTGGAGTAAGGTGAATCAGCCGCAACGGATAATAGCTTTTCTATACGTGCAGAATTCATGGTCACGCCATCTGCGGTGCCGAAATTCAGGTCGGGCAAGGTGCCATCGAATAAGGTCGAGACCTGCGAGCGAATAGAATGCGCATCGAACAGGGTCACGTGTCCGTGGCGTTGTTTCAGTTCGGCAATCAGCGCCGCGAGTTTATCGTGATATGGCTGCCAATAGGTTTGGCGGCGGACGCTGATTTCAGTTTCATCAGGCGCTGCGCCGTCGCTATAGATTGGCGAGCCATCAAACAACGTGTCGGGGCACAGCCCCGTGGTGAATTTTCCGGGGTAGAGCGAGGCATTGTCGGGCCCGCGATTGAGGTCGATGACATAGCGCGCATGCGTGGCAATCACCATATGCGCACCCAGTTCCTGCGCGAAATCATACAGCTTTTCCACATGCCAGTCGGTGTCGGGAAGCTGCTTGGCATCCGCGGTGAATCGCTCTAGAATCGCTGGCGGCACATAGGTTCCCGCATGCGGAATACTGACAATAAGGGGCGCGGTGCCTTCGATGTAACGATACAATTCCATGGGGCGACTCTAATGGCGATAGCGGCGAAAGCAACAGAATCTAAACGCATCATCACCGCAGCGCGCGGCAGCACGCTTTCCGCTAAAAGCTGGCTGACAGAAGCGCCGCTGCGCATGTTGATGAACAACCTCGACCCTGAAGTGGCCGAAAACCCCGACCAGCTGGTGGTCTATGGCGGCATCGGCAAAGCCGCACGCAACTGGGAATGCTATGATGCGATTGTCGCGACATTAAAAGAGTTGGCGAATGACGAAACGCTGCTCGTCCAATCCGGCAAGCCTGTGGGCGTGTTCAAAACCCATGCGGATGCGCCGCGGGTGCTGATTGCTAACTCCAACCTTGTGCCGCATTGGGCGACGTGGGATCATTTCCGCGAGCTCGACCAAAAAGGCCTCGCCATGTATGGGCAGATGACCGCGGGTTCGTGGATCTATATCGGCAGCCAAGGCATTGTGCAGGGCACGTATGAAACCTTTGTGGAAATGGGGCGCCAGCATTTTGGTGGTGACCTTTCGGGGCGGTGGATTCTGACCGGCGGCCTCGGCGGCATGGGCGGTGCGCAGCCCCTCGCGGCGGTGATGGCAGGCGCGAGCATGCTCGCGGTGGAGTGTGACGTAACGCGCATCCAAAAGCGCCTCGACACCAAATATTTGGATAAGATGACGGATAATCTCGACGAAGCGCTGGCATGGATTCGCGCGGCGTGCGAGGCGAAAGAAGCAATCTCGGTTGGCCTGCTGGGCAATGCGGCGGAAGTGTTCCCCGAGCTAGTGAAGCGCGGCATTCGCCCCGACATCGTGACCGACCAAACCAGCGCGCACGACCCCATCAACGGCTATCTGCCGATTGGGATGAGCATGAAGGACGCGATAAGCCTTCGCAAAGACGGCGCAAAGCAGATCGAGCAGCGCGCGAAGGAATCCATGGCCGTGCAGGTGGAGGCCATGCTCGCCTTCCATAAAATGGGCATTCCCGTGGTGGATTACGGCAACAACATCCGCCAGATGGCGAAGGATGTAGGCGTCGCCCACGCGTTCGATTTTCCCGGTTTCGTGCCCGCCTATATTCGCCCGCTGTTCTGCCGTGGCATTGGCCCGTTCCGCTGGGCGGCGCTGTCGGGCGATCCGCAGGATATTTATAAAACTGATGCGAAGGTGAAGGAGCTGATTCCCGATAATCCGCATCTGCATCGCTGGCTGGATATGGCGCGGGAGAAA
>JACCDH010397898.1_pt1 | contig 35933 bp, 34 predicted proteins | sample 7442481 | NCBI WGS metagenome assembly JACCDH01 (sample SAMN15323433, study PRJNA562643) | freshwater metagenome | isolation source: river surface water | place: USA:Blue River Watershed | collected 2017-08-15
GACGGTTTGGCTACAACCCATGGCAAGAAGAGAACATGGGGGGCTTTGCCGCGTCAAGCCTTGCCTTGGGCGACAATCCACAGGCAAGAGGGGGCGTGATCCGCACCCGTTTCGCCCCCAGTCCCAACGGCCAGCTGCATCTGGGCCATGCCTATGCGGCGATCGTGGCGCACGATCTGGCGCGGGACCGGGGCGGAGAGTTCCTGCTGCGGATCGAGGACATCGATGGCACCCGCAGCCGCCCCGAACTGGTGCCGGAAATCCTGGCCGACCTTGAATGGCTGGGGCTGCGCTGGGATGGCCCGGTCGTCTTCCAGTCGCGCCGCCTGGACAGCTATGGCCAAGCAGCGCAGCAGCTGAAGGCGCTGGGGTTGCTCTATCCGTGCCAATGCACCCGGGCTGAAGTGCTGGCAGCGGCGCAGCAGCAGGGCCCGGATGGACCCATCTATGCGGGAACGTGCCGCGGCAAGGATATCGATCCGCAGGGCGCTGCCTGGCGGCTGGACATGGCCCGGGCCCTTGCGCTGGCCGGGCCGCTCGAATGGATCGACGAACTGGCCGGACCGCAACCGGCCTTGCCCGGCGGGTTCGGTGACATTGTGCTGCTGCGCAAGGAAGCGCCGGCCAGCTATCACCTTGCCGCGACGCTGGACGATGCCGCAGATGGGGTCTCGCTGGTCACCCGCGGACGGGATCTGTTCGCCGCCAGCCATGTCCATCGCCTGCTGCAAGCCTTGCTGGGCCTGCCCGTGCCGACCTGGCACCATCACCTGCTGCTGTGCGAAGCGGATGGCCGCAAGCTGGCCAAGCGCCGCGGATCGCCTGCCCTCGCAGACCTGCGCAAGGCGGGGGAAGATGGCCGGGCCGTGGCCAAGGCCTTGCGCATGGACCAATTCCCTACTGGCCTTTGCCTGGGGGCAGGCGTAGGGTTTGCGGCATGAACTATGTCCTGATTCCCGTTCTTGTTGTGCTGATGGCGCTGGTTGTCATCAGCCTGGTCAAAGGCATTGCGGCCTTCATGCAAAGCACGCGCGAAGACCTGGAGCGGGGGGAATCCTCTGGCCCCAGCGAGATGCAGCTGAAGCAGAACAAGATGATGTACGCCCGCATCCTGTATCAGGGGATCGCGATCGTGATTGTTGCCATTCTGCTGTTTGCCAGCCGCTGAGCGCGCGGCCGATCCTTGGTCAAGCTCAACAAGATCTATACCCGCACTGGGGATGACGGGACCACCGGTCTCGTCGACGGTTCGCGCCGGGCAAAACATGATGCCCGGATGGAAGCGATCGGCACGGTTGACGAGGCGAACAGCCTGATCGGTTTTGCCGTGGTTACCCCGGATGGTTCAGGGCCGCATGAAGCAGCGCTTGTGCGCATCCAGAATGATTTGTTCGACCTTGGTGCAGACCTTGCCACCCCTGGTGAAGACTTTGCACCCTCGGAAATGGTGCTGCGGATCGTCCCGTCGCAAGTCGACTGGCTGGAGCGCCAGATCGACGCCTTGACCGAGGCTTTGACCCCGCTGACCAGCTTTATCCTGCCCGGCGGGACCGAAGCCGCGGCGCGGGCCCATCTGGCGCGGGCGACTGTCCGGCGGGCAGAGCGCGCGGCGACTGCGCTGGCAGCCCACGAACCGGTCAATCCGGCCGCGCTGGCCTATCTTAACCGCCTCTCGGACTATCTGTTTGTCCTTGCCCGGGCGCTGAATGATGGCGGTGCCGGAGACGTGCTGTGGGTGCCCGGCCAATCGCGTTAATTTGGCGCTAGCCAAGCCACTTCCCCAAAGCTAGGCAGCACGCTTTGCTGCATTTGCGAAGGGGATTTTCAATGCGGACAGTGGCGGTAATCGGCGCGGGCCAGATGGGATCGGGGATTGCCCAGACCATCGCCCAGTTCGGCATGGATGTCCTGTTATCCGATGTTGACCTGGCGCGGGCCGAGGCCGGCAAGGTCAAGATTGACCAAGCGCTTGGCAAGCTGGTTGGTCGCGGCAAGCTGACCCCCGATGAAGCCACTGCTGCGCTGTCCCGGATCACTCCGGTGCCGGATTACGGCCCCATGGCGGATGCCGAACTGATCATCGAGGCGGCGACCGAAAAGGAAGAGATCAAGCACCGCATCTTTGCCGAGGCCGGCAAGGTGCTGGGCGCCGATGCGATTATGGCATCCAATACCAGCTCGATCCCGATCACGCGCATGGCGGTCAGCTCGCCCGATCCGGCGCGGTTCATCGGCCTGCACTTCTTCAATCCCGTTCCGGTGATGGGCCTGATCGAAGTCATCCCCGGCCTTGCCACGTCGAAGGAAACGGTTGCCCGGACGCGCGCCTTTGCCGAAGGCCTATCCAAGCAGGTCGTGCTGGCCGAGGACGAGCCCGGCTTTGTCGTCAACCGCATCCTGCTGCCGATGATCAACGAAGCAGTCTTCGTGCTGGGCCAGGGCACCGCCAGCATTCCCGATATCGACAAGGGCTGCCGCCTGGGCCTGAACCATCCGATGGGGCCGCTTGAGCTGGCCGATTTCGTCGGTCTCGATACCTGTCTTGATATCGTCAAGGTGCTCTACAACACCACCGGCGACAGCAAGTATCGCCCGGCGCCGCTGCTGGTAAAATACGTTGAGGCCGGCTGGCTTGGTCGCAAGACCGGCCGGGGTTTCTATGACTATACGGGCGATGCGCCGGTGCCGACGCGCTAGGCTTGGGCTTTCGGGCCTTTGGCCACAGCTGCTTCAAGCACTGCGAGATAGTCTGCGGCAATTCGCCTTGGCTGGAATCGCGCCAGATGGTCTGCGACGGCAGTATGCGACGGGACCTCGGCGCCAGGTGACAGGGCGAGATCCAGGCAATCTGCCAGTTCCTGCGCGGATCCGCGCGGAAAAGTGAGCGCGTGCGGCCCCACCGCTTCGGGCAGGCCACCGCTCTCGGCCACGATCATCCGGCAGCCGCAGGCCAGTCCTTCCAGCGCCACAATGCCGAAGGCTTCCTCACAGCGGGTCGGCACAACCATCACCGCATGGTCCTGCATGGCTGCGGCCAGGTCCGCTCCCACCAGCGCGCCGCGAAATGTGACCTGACCGGCAAGGCCCAACCTGGCCACTTGCGCCTCTAGCTTGGACCGCTGCGGACCGCTGCCGACGATGGTCAGGCGGGTTGTTTGGCCGGCCTGGGATTTCGTCAACGCCTCAATCAGCAGGTCACAACCTTTTTCGGCATCGAGCCGGCCAACATAAAGTATCCCCCTTCGTGCCCGCTTTGTGCCGGGCGGGCGAAATGTTGCTGCGTCATAGGGATTGGGGATCACCCGTGCGCCGGGAAAGTGATCCGCCATGAACCGGCTGGGGACCACACCGGTTACAAGGCGCGCCGCGAAGCGCTTCAAGTCTGCGCTGATCGCCTGTCCGCGCTGCGGGTAAAGGATCGGATGCGCGACGACCACGGCCCGGCCTGACAGCAGCTGGGCCGGCAACCGCCGCAGACTCAGCGGAGCACTGAGGATGACATCGCTATTCCGGGTCAGGCGCAGGTATTCCGCGAAGCTTGGCGCGCGAACGACGGGAAAGGGCAGGTCTGCGCTGCCGGGAGTTTCGGTAACAACCGTTACCGCGTGTCCCAGCTGGGCAAATTCCTCTGCCAGCAAGTGCATCAGTCGTTCCATGCCACCCAGCGAAGGGGCGAAGCTGTGACTATATATATGAATTCGCATGGCGCCCATTTGCCTACGTGTTTACCGATGCTAGCAGAGGTCCAATCTTGCCGCCAGCGGCGAGCGAATGGGGACGCAATGCGATTTTCGCCGGGCAACATCGGATCATTTTTTGCCAGCGCTGTCGCGGCGCAAGTCGCAGCGGCGATGTCTGGCCTGCTGCTGGTCCGCTGGATGACGGTTGAAGACTATGCGCTCTACACGATCGCAGTAACAATTTTGGGGGCGATAACCCTGCTGACCCGAGGCGGTGTGCGGCAAGGTTTGGCGGCAGTGCTGGCAAAGGTTTGGCCCAGCAGGACCGCGGCAGCCGAAGCCGTCGACGCTGCCTTGCGGGTACGGCTGGCGGTTTCGGCGCTGACGATGCCGCCGATCCTGGGCTTGGCCTGGTTGATGCTGCACCGCGCCGGAGCGCCCACTCATCTGAATCTGGCTTGCCTCGCGCTGCTCGCTGTAATCTGGCTGGCCGACACCTATGGCGCGGTGATCGATCAGGTGCTGTTCTTTGATCGCAAGGCGGTGCGGGTCCAGGCGCTTGACAGTGTTTCCGCCTGGCTTCGCCTTGCCCTGATCTTCATGCTGCGTGTCGCAGGCGCCGTCTCAATGCTGACGGCGCTGGTTACCAGCCTGGTCCAGTCAGCCATCAAAGTGCCCTTCGTGCGCCGCTGGATCGCCGAAACGCTTCGGCAAGATAGGCGCAGGGCACCCGATGCTACCGTGCACGCGGTCCGCGCAGTTGCGTTTCGGCAGATCCCGGTTGATGTTTTCGTCGTGCTGCAGGCCCAGGCGACGATCTTCTACCTGACCTGGCGCGGCAGCAACATCGAACTCGCCACTTTCGGCGCGCTGTCCCGTATTGCCCAGCTGCTGGTGCCGTTCAATGCCATGGTCCTTGCCTATCTCGTGCCGCGATTTGCCAAGGTCAGCGAAGGGGTGGGCTTGCAGATTGCAGGTTATGTCCTGATTGGCGCGGTGCCGGGGTTGGGGCTCCTCGCAGTGGCCCTGGTCAGTCCACAGGCCCTGCTGTTCTTTATCGGACCTGCATATGCGGATCAGGTCTGGGCCCTGCGGGTCTGCGCCGGGATGGTGGCCTTTACCAGTGCAGTTGAGATTGCCCTGGCTTTGGTCTCACACCGGGGCTGGAACCACCGGGGCCTGGTGCGGATCGTGTTCGGCCTGGTCTGGATTGCAGCGGCGCCAGGTTTTGTCCCGGTGCACACGGCAGCTGGCGGCTTCATCCTAGTTTGCGGTTATTCGGTTGGCACGCTTGTGTCGGTGCTGCTGGAGTTGCGGGCGGCGCAGCGCCGCGGTGAAATCCGGTTGGGCCAAGCGATCCACCAGGGAGGCTGAAGGTGTACGAAACCGTCCTGCTGTTTTCGGTGGTCATCTATGTGCTGGTGGCCTTTGCCTATCTTCGCAGTCCGCTGTTCAGCGTGTTTCACCCGCTGACCTTTTATCTGGCATTCCACGGCGTCATCTTTGTTTTCAGACCCATCCTTGCCTATGCGATGGACTATCGGCTGGTTTACAGGATCTACCAGTTCACGCCGTCCATGGCCGACAAGACAACGGCGATCCTGGCTGCAAACCTTGGCTTTCTGGCGTTTACTGCGGCTTGCTGGCGGTTCGGGAATACGCCGATGCACTTTCGGAGCGACCGGATCTCGCTGGGTGAGCGCGAGCTTCTCAAGCCAACGTTCTGGTGGACTGCGGTGCTGCTGCTGCCGATCGGGATCTATTCGCTGTACGCGGTCTACAACACGGCGCTAACCACCGGTTCGGCCTTTTCCAACATGATCCGGGACTATCGCACGGGCCGGGCCTATAACGAAGGGACCAGCGGATACTTGGTCGAAGCGCAGCTTGTGGTTGCGGGAATAGCGGCAATCCTTGCCTGGCTGATGCGGTTCCGGCTGGTTTCGCTGTTACCTTTCGGGCTTTTCGCAGTTTACCGGTTGGGGATCGGCGGGCGCGGGCCGTTTGTTACGGGCCTGATCACGCTTGGCCTGTTTTATCTCTATGATCGTCGGCGCAAGGGCCTGCCGACCTGGACCCTCGTCGCCGCACCGGCCGTTCTGGCGCTTTTTACCGCTGTGGGTGACGATCGGGGCGAGTCCATCCGCCGGGCGATCAGCAATGACCAGTCATCGGAAATCTTCGGGCAGACCCGGCAAGAGCGGTTCATGGAAGGCATGGATTTCGCCAATCTCGAATACATGGAATACCTTGTCTACGTCGTCCCACAGCGATCGGGGACCTACGGCTATTTCAACAGCGTGCTGCAGATATTCACCGAACCGGTGCCGCGATCGATCTGGCCGGAAAAGCCGCACGGGGCGCCATTCGAGCGGATCAATATGTTCGATTACGGCTTGCCGATTGGCATGACCCGATCGCTGCCTGGCGAAGGTTGGTTCTCGCTGGGATGGCTTGGCGTCATTATCTGGTGCGGCCTGTGGGGCGGGCTGCTGGGCATGATTTACCGACGGTTTGTGCAAGGTGAGCAGAGCGCTTTTCAGGCTGCGGCCTATCTGATCTTCTTGCCGGTGCTGGTCATTGCCTTCCGTGATGGACAAATCGTGACTGTCTTTCGCCAGTGCCTGTTCTATCTCGCGCCGGTTGCCGTCTGGTATGCTCTGGCCCGCGCATTTGGGGTGCCGCCGCTGCGACGGCTGCGGATGGCGGGAACTCGGCCGGTTCACGATCCGGCCGCAATCCCGGTACCGAAAGGCACCTTGCCGCCAGCCGTGAGACGGCGGCGCGAGGCGCTTGGACAGCAGGCGGCTGACCGAGACTAGATCAGCGCCGCCTCACTGATCAACGATTTCACGTTCTCCCGGTAACGGGCAAAGCTGTAGTTCGCGGCCTCGCTCTGCGCGCGCGCGCGCCAGTTATTGACCAGGTCACGATCATCGATGGCCTGCTCAAGTGCGGCGCGCAGTGTCGGGGTGTCGATGGTCTCCAGGACAATCCCGCACTCTGGCGATGCCCCGTTGCCGCTGGCCCTGGTCTGGATGATCCCCAGCCCCGCCGCCAAGGCTTCCACCAAAGTCAGCGCCGATCCTTCAAAATAGCTGGGAAAGACCAGAAGGTGATGCCGCGCCATGATCCCCGGCATCTGCGATCTTGGAACCTGCGGAATAAGGGTCACGCGATCGGCGTAACGCGCAAAGATGTGGCGGGGCACGCGCAGATCGCCAACCAGGGTCAGGGTGGCTGCGCCCGGGGGAAGCTGGCTGAAGGCCTCAAGCAGATGATGGATTCCCTTGCGAGGATTCATCTGCCCAACGAAGAGTAGCCGCAGGGGCTCGTCCGGCCTGATTGGTTCCGGGCCCGGCAGGCTGCCAAACAAGGCTTCATCGAAGCAGTATGGCAGGATCTTCAGTTTCGCCGCGTGATCGGGCGCGCAGCTGCGAATTGTTGCTGCCGCAGTTTCGGAGCCCACCACAATCTGGTCAGCCAGCTCATATTCACGGATATCATCCTCGATCATGCGATTGGGAACCCGCCGTTCGGTCGGAAGAAACCAGGCGCCATACTGATCGGCAATCCCGTCCATCAGGGCGTTGTAAACGCGGTAATCGCCGATCGTGCGGTCAAGAATGCAATGGCGGCCATGGCGCTTGGCTAGCTCGAAGGCGTGGCGCGAGCAGCTATTGTATCCCCACAATGCGAAGGGCCGGTCGGACGTAAGCTCTGCTGCGATGAGCGCGGCAAAGCGGCGGTTGCCAAATGCGTCGATCTGGCGGGCCAGTCGCCGCCAGCCGGCCCGATTGGCCATGCGCTCAATCCATTCCGACCATCCGGCCGTACGCACCAGCGAGAGATCAAGACCAGGACGAGAAAACCGGCCGAATTCCTCCCGTAGTCTGCGCGCGACGGGCTCGGGGGCGTAGCGTTCCAGCCGGTATGGCCAGCGATCGGGCTGGTGCAGGATGGAGGTGGCAAACCATTCCAGCTGACCAAGCTGTTGCAATGCCAGGGCCGTTTGCCAGCTGTGCTGGGTTCCAGGGTGAAAAACGGCGACCGACATAGGCGTTTACCGCTATCAAAACCCGCAACGTAATGCATCCCTATTTCCATTGCCAAAATCGTTATTATTGTTTTCCTACAATAACCAATTTGGTTATCTGGACTGCTTCCGATTCGTCAGGGAGTATTCCATGCCCATTCCGATCATCTCCCCCAGCGGCTATGCTGCCACACGCGCGCTCGCCTTTGCCGATGCCGACGGTAATGCCGTGCTGGCCAGTGCGGTGTTGCCGCTGCCTGTCACGCTGGGGGGCGATCCAACCGTGCCGCTTGCCGGCACGACGAGCGCGAGCGGCAGTTTTGGTCCCTACCAGCCAGCCTTGGGCCGCGAGGCAATCCTGACCCTTTCCGGCAATTGGGCTGGAACAGTGCGGGTTCTGCGATCAACCGATGGCGGAACCACCAAGCTGCCGCTGACCATGACGGGTGCCACCTGGGCGCAGTTTTCCGGCAACTGCTGCGAACCAGTCTGGCAAGAGGCGGAAGCGGCAGCGCGGCTCTATCTCGACATTACGCTGGCCAGCGGCACGCTGACCTATCGGCTTGCGCAATGAGCGCCGATCTGATCGCGCGGGGCCTGGCCAGCCGCCTTGCTGCATCGGCTCGTTCCCCCAATACCCAGGCTCTGGTTCAGGCCATCCGCAACTGGGGTACATTGCCGGCGCCAAGCCATCGCCTGGTGCCGTCTGACCTGCCAACGGTTACCGTCGGCACGGCGGGAGCAGTTTCAACGATCAATGCGCAAGCGCCGGGCGGCGCGACTGTTCCGCGCTTTGACGGCCGATTGACCTATATCGCCGGCCCGACCAGGCAAGCTGGCGCGGTCTATCCGCTCAACGGGTTTTCGGTTTCACGCAATGGGTACTATGGGGCCAGCAATGCGCAGGGCGATCCATTTTATGGCACCCAGTTGCACGGCTTTGAATTCATTCACACGGGCACCCAATTCGAGATACCGTGCGTTGGGCAGGGGCCGAACGTGGCCTTCAACCTGCGCCTGCTGGTTGACGATGCGGTGGCGGCAACAGCCTTTGTCCCATCGGGAACGGGCAGTCTCTATTTCGTGAAATTTGCATTCGCCACCAGCCGGGCGCGCCGCATACGGGTGGAGACATTTGCCGTTCCAACCAATGGTGTGAACGTGGCCAGTGCCGCAGAGGTTTCCTCGGTTAACCGGGCTTACCCACTGGTGACGATCATGGGCGACAGTTTTGTTGAGCCGACCGGTGCCGACTTTGCCGCATCTGGCGAAGCAGCGCTAGCGGCGCGGCTGTTGGGCCTTCGCGCCGCGATGGCCGGTGTCGGCGGGACCGGCCTTATCAATGCCAGCGGCAACAACAGCGTCGGCTTTCCGAAGGTGAACTTCTGTGACCCGGTCCGGATGACTGATCTGACCATGGCCGGTGTCATCGATGCCCAGACTGGCACCGTGCTCAGCCCAGCGCTGGGAGTTGTCATGGCCAGCGTAAACGATGGCTCTGCCAATGGCTTTGGCAATGTCCCTGGTGCCACCTCTTTCGAGGATGCGATCACCCGGCAGGCGTTCAAGCTGATCGATGCCTGGCGCATGGCCAATCCCGCGAAGCCCTTGGTCTTCTTCGGCCCCACCTGGCCCAACTCCAGTCCTAATCTTGATATCTATCGGCAGCGCGATGCCATTCAGCGCGCCGTTTTGGGTGCCGGAGGGGCACGTTCGAACCTGTGGTTCGTGGACCGATTGGGCCCTTCGGCTCTCTTGCGACATGGCTCGATCGATACCCTGGCAACTACCGGCACGACTGCCGCGGGAAGCGCAACGCTGACCGGGCTTGGATCAACAGCGGGCGTTGTGGCCCAGTCCGGCGTGTCTGGCCAAGGAATCCCGGATGGTGCCGTGGTCCTGGCGGTCGTGTCAGCCTCGTCAGTAACGATCAGCCATCCATGCAGTGCCACGGGCACAGCAGTGCCAATCAGGTTCCGCAGCAGTCAGGCGGCGCTATACACTTCGCTGGTGGCGGGTGACACCTCCCACCCATCGCCCGCAGGCCATGAATTCGACGGCCTGTGGATCGCCGCCGAACTGCGGCGCCTGATCCTGAATGAGTTTCCGTGAATTTGCACTGATTGATATCTCACTGAAAAGGCAACTCGCGGCACTTGCCAAGTTCCCTGGGCACGTTATTTCACGTATATGGATGGACGGGAGCGGCTGCGGCACATTGGGGATCAATCGGCGCTCCCTGAGCTTGATGCCCCGAAAGACGAGGGTGAACTTTCCGCAGGTTCTGCACCAGCATACTGGCAGACTTATTACTCCGCCTCCGCTGCGCCCGAAGAGCCATCGGACTTTGCCCGTTTTGCCTTTGAGCGATTGCGCAATTGCGAGACTGTGCTTGACCTTGGATGCGGCAACGGACGCGATACGCTTTATTTTCTTGGCAAAGGCCTGACGGTCCGGGCGCTGGATGAATGTGCGGCTGCCGTAGAGGCCTGCCGCCGCCGCGTGGCTGCAGCCGGCTATGCGGCCACGCAATGCGAAGTGAATTGCGGCAATGTTGCTGATGCTGAAGCCTGGCAGACGCTTACGGACAACCGCGCCGGCACCGTTGGAATCTACGCTCGCTTCCTATTCCACGCGATTGATGAACGGACCAGTGGCAAGCTGCTGGACCAGGTCGCGAGCCTTGCGCAGGCACACGACATCGTCTTCTTGGCTGAGTTTCGAACCAGAGCCGACGCGCAGATGCGCAAGGCCGAGCAGCCGCATTTTCGCCGGTATATCGATGCCAATGGTTTTTGCGCCGAGCTTGAGCGACGCGGACTTGCCGTAATTGACCGCTGCGAAGGCCAGGGCATGGCGCGCTATCGGGACGAAGACGCCTACGTTGCCCGCATTGTCGCAGTTCCCGCCGTCGCATGCCACGAAGGTGTACCTTCGGCGGGTTTGCTGCGCCTCCAGATGGCTGAGAAGCAGCTTGCCTCACAATTTGTCGACTATTGCCGGACAGAGGGCCTCGAAGCTTTTCTCGTTGCAGGTTCGGCTTTGGGGGCAGTCCGGCACGGGGATATCATTCCCTGGGACGACGACGTTGATTTCGGAATGCTGCGCGAGGACTATGAGCGCTTGCTCAAGATCTGGTTCGAGCGCCCCCTGGCGGGTCTAACCCTGCAACACCATAGCTCCGAGCCTGGCTATCCGCTTGCTTATGCGAAGCTGCGGATCGATGGCACTCGGATACATGAACCAGCCTTCGCTGGCACCGGATTTCATCAGGGCATCGGGCTCGACATCTTTCCGTTTGACAGCCTTCCACGTGCGCCAGTTCAGCGCTGGCTGCAGCATATCTGCCTGCAGGCAATCAACATCCTAGTCATGTCTTATAGTCCGGCCGTTACCGCCCATTCTCCCTCGTCGATTGTCAAATCTCTTCGCCGCGCAGCACTGATCCTGCGCCCCATCCTGCCAATTCGCGCGTTGGTGCAATTACGAGAATGGCTGAGCAATCCCCCATGGATTGTCCGAAGCCGCGATCGCGCCTGCTTTGAAATGTGGGGAATCCGGTCTGCTCGCCGAACCTGGGTTTGCCAGGATTGGCTGGTTCCGACGCGGCGGGTGCAGTTCGGCGAAGTTGAAATGCCCATTCCGGGGAAGGCGGAGCAATATCTTGATAAAGCGTTTGGCAATTATCAGACATTTCCTCCCCTGTTTCGCCGCCAGCCGCTGCACATCACCGCAGTCGAGTTCGGCGCAAAGATCGGGAGGTGAACCAGCGTGCCGGCTGCAACCGCATCAAGGTGCCTGTCTGGCAAGCGCATTGGCCTGTTGACTGCATCGGCTTCTCGGCTGGGTGGCGGGGTGTTTGAGGCGGTGGTGATCCAGGCCGATCTGATCCGCGCGCTGGGGGCCGAACCGGTCGTGGTGGCCCTGGCAGACCACTATAGTTCGTTGGACCGGCAGCGCTTCGGGCAGGTCGAGGTACTGCATCTGCCCGTTCATGGCCCGCGTCGGTTTGGCTATGCTCCAGGCTTGTTCCAGTCCTTGATAGTCGCGCAACTTGATTGCCTGCACCTCCACGGCATCTGGATGTACCCGTCGCACGCCGCCCGGCGTTGGCGCGACGCAACCGGCCGCGCCAGCATCATTTCGCCGCACGGAATGCTGGATCCCTGGATTACGGGACGGGGGCGCATGCAGAAAGCAGTTGCTCGCATGGCCTATGAACGACCCGGCTGGCGCAGGGCCAGTGCCTTGCACGCTCTGACCCGGCGCGAGGCGAACGATATTGCGCGCGAATGTGACCGGCTGGACAGCCTGGTCATTGCCAATGCGGCCCCTCAACTAAGCCCGGCGGCTCCAGTGTCGCGGCAGCCGCAGCTGCTGTTCCTCAGCCGAATTCACCCCAAGAAGAATCTTGCGCCGCTTGTTGCGGCGTGGCGTGAACTCGCGGCTGAAGGCGCGCTGCCGGATGGTGCCAGTCTGACCCTCGCCGGATGGGGAGAGCCCGGTGATGTCGCGGCGCTGGAAAAACTGCTGCAAGGCGCCCCGCCGTCGCTCCGGTTCATCGGCCCTTGTTTCGGGCCAGACAAAGCGCGCGAGCTGGCTACAGCGCGATTTGTGGTTCTGCCATCGCAAAGCGAAGGCCTGCCGATGACGCTGCTCGAAGCCTGGGCAGCAGGGACACCAACGATACAGAGCAGCGAGTGCAATCTGCCTGAAGGCTTTGCGGCCGGAGCCGCGCTGGATTGCGGGATGGATCAGGCGGCGATCAAGGTGGCGCTCCTCACCGCGCTGAACATGCCGGATGGTGCGTGGCTGGCAATGGCCCAGGCGGCCCGCTCGCTGGCGGGAGGCCCGTTTTCTGCCAGCCATGTGGCCGCACGGTGGGAAGAGGCCTATGCTCGGCTGATTGCCAACCCGGATGGCCAGGCATGACCCCGTTTGATGCCCGGCAGACGCGCCCGCTGGAGGGCGGGGCCAGCTTTAGCCTTGGCAATCGCTTGCTGCGGGTTGCCTGGGGTGTTGCCTGGTTCGTATTCGCGCGGTTTACGCCGCCGCCGCTGCACGGTTGGCGGCGGCTGGTGCTGCGGGCCTTCGGGGCCAGGGTGGGGCAGGGCGCGCGGGTACACGGCAGTGTCCGGATCTGGCTGCCCGCCAACCTTGACCTCGGTTGCAATTGCCTGATCGGACCGGGCGCACACCTTTACAACCAAGGCCGGATCAGCATCGGCGCACGCGCTGTTGTTTCGCAGGGTGCGCATATTTGCGCGAGCACCCATGACATCACCGATCCCTATTTTCAGCTGGTGCTGCGCCCGGTGACGATCGGCGACCAAGCCTGGATCGCAGCCGAGGCTTTCATCGGCCCAGGGGTGACGGTGGGAGACCGGGCCGTGGTCGCCGCCCGGGCGGCATTGTTCGAAAATGCCGCTGCCGATGGGGTCTATTCGGGCAATCCGGCGCGATTGCTCAAGCAACGCCAGCTGCGCGCGCCATGAAACCTGCCGCGCTGCGTCGCCGCCTGCTCGATCTGATCGGAACTCGCAATCTGACCGAGCTGGCGGACCTTTCGGACGCGGATATCACTGCGCTGAACGACTTGGCATTCCAGCACCGGCTGCAGCCGTTGCTGCACCACCAGCATCGGGCTCATCCCGACCTGCCCGTTGTTCTCGCCCGGTCATGGAACAGCGCGTTTCGCTACCAGGCGCTGTTGGCGCTAGGCCAGCGGACCGAGCTGGAGCGAACCGTTGGCCTGCTGCGGATGGCGGGATTTGCGCCGCTGGCGCTGAAGGGGGCATGGCTAAGCCGGTATGCCTATCCGCATGCGGCGCTGCGCCCGATGCGCGATATCGATCTGTTGCTTGATAGTGAGAGCGTAATCCCGGCCTTCGCTCGCCTTGAAGCGAATGGCTTTCACCTGATCGAACCGCCCGAACTGCCGCTGGCGGAGCTGGTGCGGACTGACAAGCACTTACCACCGTTGCTCTCTCCGGGTGGTGTCGTGGTCGAACTGCACCACCGATTATGGGAACCCAACGGGCGATTGGATCATGCCAGCCCGGCCATGATCGATGCGGCAGTGCGGGCAGCAGCCGTGACGGAAGCCGATGGATTGGACTATCCCACGCCGCTCGACATGCTGGCGCATCTGATTGTGCACGCGGTTTACGGCCACCGGCTGGACTGCGGACCACTGCTGCTGGCGGATGTTGATTGCCTGCTGCAGGTTCGATCGATCAGCTGGCCGACATTCTGGAGCCGCGCGCGAACCGAAGGGTGGGATCGTGGTGCGCGGCTGGTCCTGGCCCTGGTTGAACGCTATCGCGCCGGCGTGCGGATTGACTGGGTGGATGAGGCGCCAGTTCCGCTGGCGCAGCTTGATGGTGCCGCTGATCTCTTGCTTCAGGATCTTGACCGGCGGCAAAGCGCCGGCGTGCTTGCCAGTGTCCGGCGCCGAGGTTGGCAGGGGCTGTTTGATCGGATCACCGGCCGGCGGCGTTTGGCGGGGGGCGGAACGGTCAAGCGGGATATGGAGGTGGCGGGCGGGTTCGCCACATGGGCCAATGCGCGCTGGCGCCGCACTGCGGGCGACCTGGCTCAGGGCGCGACGCGGCAGCAAGGCATGGCCCTTGCGCAGCTGAGCGCCTGGCTTGACAAGACGTGCGATTAACGCCGGGTCAGGGCAACGTCGTCAATGATGACTTCGCCTGGGCCGGGTGTCAGCCAAAGCTGCAACAGCGGTGCCTCGCAGCCGCCGCCATAGGCCAGGGCAAGCCTGCCGCTCCCGTCAGCCGCGCTGCCGGTCCGGGGCTCGGCCAGCACCCGTTCGGGACGGCAACTTAGGCTGCCGGCGATCCGCGCAGTCGTCTGGTTGCCGCCGTCAACTTCGCGCCAGGAGAGTGTGTAATTGCCGGGCGCGATGACGATCCGCTGCATGGCCAGTGGGACAAGGATTGCCGCGGTGCTTTTGGCGCGCAGCGCCGAGCTGCCCGTCCTGTTGCGGATCACACCGGCCTGGAGCGCGCCGTTGCCGGGGAACTGCCAGTCGAACGGCGTTTGGCCGCTGGCTTGCACCGCCTGTTCAAAACCCGGGTCGTTGATCAGGCCTGGCGCTGCGGCGCGCGGGCACTGGCTGGTCCAAAGCCGGTTAGCGAGGATCGGCTGTGCCTGCGCCAGTCTTACGACCATCGGCCCGACTGCATCACAGCCCAGCTCGCTACCAAGGCCAGCGGCGGCAATCAGCACAGCCGCCCGCCGGGCGAGCCGATCAAGTGGCTGGCGGGCTTGCGGCTGGGCATAGGTCCTGGCCCACTTCGCACCGTCAGCAATTTGCCGGGCGATCAGCATCTGTCCCCGCGGGGCGCTCTCAAACTGGATGGACAGCTGGTCGATCGCCGGGGCTTCGGGCCATTGCCGGACAATTGCGCTGAACCGGGTGCTGGCGCGGGGCATGTCACCCGCAGCGACCGCCATCTGCAGCCAGTAAACCTGGGTCGAAGCATCGCGCCAGCCCAACTTGGCCGAGGTGCGGAATGCGCTAGCCGCGCCCAGGGCATTGCCTTCAGCCAAGCGGGCGACGCCTAGCAACCCCGCTGCCTGCGGGGCAAGTGGATCACGGCGCAGCAGTGTTTCAGCGAGCGGGGTCAGGCCGTGGGGCCGACCGGCTTTGACCAGCGCCTGGCCCTGGCTGGCGAGGACTTGCTGGCGAAGTGGTTCGGGAACCAGCCGGGCCAGCGCCGGATTCGTTGCCGCTTCCCGATCAAGCGCCAGTCCTGCGCTTAATCCGGCATAGCCGGCAGCCGCCAGCAGCGTCGCGGCCAGTGCCCGCTTGGACATCCCCACCGCTAGCGGCCCGCGCATCCTAGCCGCGCTCCGGTTCGCCGTGTTCGTAGGTGTAGTAATCGTAACCGTAATACTCGGAGTAGCGGTTCCCCGAGCGGGTCGGATCAAATTTCGTCAGCACGGCGCCCAGCAGGATTGGGCGCATGGCCCGCAGGCGCCGCAAGGCGGTTTTGAGCGAGCCGCGGCGGTTGCGGTTGCTTTCCACCACGAAGATCACCCCGTCGGCCAGCGCCGAGAGCACCGGCGCGTCGGCCAGGCCAAGGATCGGGGGGCTATCGATCACGACGGCGTCATAGTTTTTCGCCAGTTCCTGGACGATCTGTTCCATCCGGGGGGAAGAGACAAGTTCCGTCGGGCTGGGTGGGATGGTCCCCGAAGCAATCACAAACAGGTTGTCATGCGAAGATGCCTGGATTGCGCTTTCGACCGGGTCACTTGTTGTCAGCAGGTCGGTCAGCCCCCGCGCGTTCGATAGGTCAAGACGGCGATGGAGTGACGGGCGGCGCAAGTCTGCGTCGATCAGCACAACCTTGCGGCCCATCCGCGCCAGGCCGGTTGCGGCAGCAAAACTGGTAGTGGTCTTGCCTTCGCCAGACTGGGCCGACGTAACCAACATGACCTGGGGGAGGCCAGCCGAGGTCGAATAGAGCAATGCCGCGCGTAGCGAGTTGTAGGCTTCGGAGATTGGTGATTTGGGATCGTCCATCTCGTCTTCCGGGCCCTGACCGACTGACTTCGGTACGACGCCCAGCAGCGGCAAGCGCAGCTTCGTTTCGACGTCTTCCGGCACGCGGATTGCATCGTCGAGCTGGTCTTTGACGAACAGTGTTAGCGCGGCGAGCCCAACACCGGCCAGCAAGGCAACCAGTAGATTCTTTACCAGGCTGGGCGAGGTTGGCGCGGCGGGCCGCTCTGCCGTGTCGATGATCGAGATATTGCTGGAGCTTATCCCGGCAGTCGCGTTGAGTTCATTGTATCGCTTGAGCAGACCGTCATAGAGCGTGCGATTGGTATCGGCTTCGCGCTTGAGCAGGCCGTACTGAACGGTCTTGTCCTGTTCGCGCAGGTTCTCGGATTTCAGTCCGTCCAGCTTCGCCAGCAGGGCCTGTTCAGTTCCCTGCGCGGCAAGCATTTCGGCGCGGATCGAGTTGCGGACCGATTGCGCTGCCGATTGCAGCTCGCCATCAAGCTTCTCCAGTCGGGCACGTTTTTCACGGACCGTGGGATAGTCTTCCAAGTGCTTGGATAGCTCGCTTTGCAATTCGGCCTGAGCCGTTGCCCGCTCTGTCATCAGGCTCGATACGGTAACATTCCCCAGCACTTCGCGGCTCGACAGCAGCGGAACCGATGAAATCGCCCGCCACCGACCCTCGGCGGCGACGCGGCCGGCCGTTGCCTGGTTGGCGGCGGCATTCAACTGGATCAGGCTGGCCGAGGTTACCGAGCCGCCCCCGGCACCAGCGCTATTGTCTTCGCCGGCGGCATCGCCGGTTCGGATCAAACCGGTAGAGCGGGCATAGTCATTGAGTTCGCGTTCTGCCTGTTCGACCCGCTGCTTGGCTTCGGCCATCTGGTTGGCGACGAATTCGCGTGCGTAGGCGGAACTGTCGAACTTGCGCTGCAGATTGGCCTGGATGAATTCGCTGGCAAAGGCATTGGCCACCTCTGCCGCGATATCCTGGTTCGCGCTTTCAAATGAAATCGTGACGATGCGCGAGTCCCGCGGAAGGGTCACTTTCAGGTTCTGCTGCAGCAGCCAGACCACCTGATTGGTGGCACTTTCGGCCGAAGTTCCGGCAGCAGGGGCGCGCACTTCCATCGCCTCATAAAATGCTTGCCGGTCCTGCAATTTGAGCTTCTGGGCCACACGCAGGGCCAGGCCGCGGCTGCGCAGGATATCGGTCTGGGTCTTGAGGAAGCGGTCTACATCGTAGAGGTTCGATTCCTGGGCGGTCTGATCGTCGTTCTCACCGATCACCCGATCACTGCTGTCGTTGATCTGGATCGTCGCGTTGGCGGTATAGCGGGGGGTATCGAGCAGGGTGATCACCAGTGCCGCACCCAGCGCCACCAGGATGATTGCGCTGATCAGCAGCAGGTTGCTGCGAATGGCGGCGGCCATGTAGCGCAGGTCAAACGTGCCCCGCGACATTGCCTGGAAAACCTCTGGCTCGTCGTGCAGGTCAACCGTGTTGGTTGGCTGGATATCGCGAAGGATCGCTTGGTCATTCATCGCTGGGATTGCCTATGCCTGGGCTGCGCGTTCAGCGCAGCAAGTAGAAAAGGTTCAGCAAAGGGGCGGTCTCACGCACGTCGCGCCAGAAACCCTTCGAGCCGGAATAGCCGACCACGACAGTGTCGCCGCCGATGATCTGGGGATCATCCGCGCGTCCACTCCGGATCTGGTCGATATCGAAACGCGCGCCCATCCGGCGCCCGTCAATGACACGGAAGATCATGACTTCGCTGTTATTGGCGACCCGGCTGGGGCTGCCGGCCTGGGCCAGGGCGGCGAGCAGGGTGGTCGTGGCGTCAGCCTCGTAGACGCCGGGGCGTTCCACTTGCCCTTCAACGGCAAACCGCGCCCGCGCCCGCTCGGTTATGGCAACCGAAACCTGCGGGTCGCGAATGAAGCGGGCGCCCAGCCGGCGGGCAATCTCCGCCCGCAATTCTTCGGGGCTGACCCCGGCGGCGATAACCTGGCCGATCAGCGGAACCTGGACGAAGCCGGTATTGTCCACCACGTAGTCCGTGCGCGATAGATCGGGCTCGCTGAAAACGCTGATCGCCAGCTTGTCTCCCACGCGGATGCGGTGGGCCACGCGTTCATCCATCGCCTTGACCGGGATGACCTCGTAAGCGTCCGCGCCCGACGGCAGCGGAATATCCCGTGCGGCCAGCGGCGCGGTGCCAAGCATGTGCAGGGCGAATGCGCACAGCAGCGCCAACAGATCGCGAAAGCGTCTGCGTGTCATGATTTCAGGTTCCCCGGCTTGGTGGGCGGCGCCAGCACTAATGCTGCCGCAACCCCGACCAATGTTGCTAATGCGATGGAGCGGAATGGGTAATCAACGAGCGCATGCAGCACTACGATCATTGCCGTACCCGCCGCGAAGATTGCCTGCGCGCGCGGGACAGTGGTCAATCCACGCAGCGCGCGTATCAATGCCAGCAGGAAAAGTGCTCCTGCTGCAGCCCAGGCCAAGGCCAGTGGAAGGCCGCCTTCCAGCAGCACTTCAAGATATTCGTTATGCGCGCGGTTCGGCAGGACCGGGCTGATTGCCTCCAGTCGCTCGGCCGGGGCGATGGCGCGGGTAAATGTACCCAGGCCGCTGCCCATCGGCCAGTACTGACCGATGGCATAAAGCGTATCGCGCCAGATATCGGATCGGTACTCACCGCTCAAATTGAAGCGCAGCAGGACTTGCTGCACCGCCCGCGTGGGCCAGGCCGCGACCGCCAGGCCAATGCCGGCAGCTCCCGCCAGCAGCAGGTTGCGCAGCTTGAACAAGGATGCGCGGCTGAACAGCTCACCACGGACCAGCACTACGCACCAGACCAGAACGAGCGGGGCAAGTGCAATCCCGGTTCGTGAGCCGGTCAGGAATGCACCCAACAACAGCAATAGCGCCAGGGCACCCAGGGCAATCATCGCCGCGCGATCGCGGCCGGCGCGGTCATGCCAGGCCGCGACCAAGGCCAGCAAGCCAATCAGCAGGACATCGACCTGGGCATTGCGATTTGCCTGAAAGCCTGCCGGGACGCCGGGATCGCTTCCGACATAGAAATGCAGCGGACCCTTCTCGCCCGCGGCCATTTGGCCGGCGCCGACGGTGACGGATAACAGCGCAACAGCGCCGATGGCCCTGAGCAGTGTCTGGCGTTCGGCAGCCGTAAGGCTGGCAGCCATCGCCATGGCCAGCAAGGGTGGAATGAGGGCCAGCACCCCATCGAGCGTTCGCTGCGGAGCGATTGAGATCGGCCGCCAGAGATCTTCCGCTCCAACTAGGGCGAGGCTTTCGCGCATCAGGTCGCGGCCCGGCAAAGCGTGCCAGAGCGAAGGAGGCAGCGGAACCAATTGGGCGAGGGGCACCAGCAGCAGCAGCACTGCCACCCACGGCAGCACCCGTTGGTCGGTGATTGCCTGCAAACCGCGCATCCCAACCCAGACGACCAGCACCACTGCTGCAAGGATTTGGCAGAACAGTTCCGACAGCGGGGCCGGGCTGCCGCCACCCCCGCCGATCAGCAAGAGCGAAACATAGCAAAAAGTCAGCCAGCCGAGCGGGCCGGAAGCCGCTGCGCTGCCCATCAGCGGTGTCTGCGCTGCAAGAAGGCCCGCACCATGCAGGACGGGCGGGTTTGGAAGGTCAATTTTCGGCCCAGGGGTAGTCAACCGTTGCTGGCATTCCCGAGAGTGGCGGCAAGGCCGCCCGCCCCGCTTGCGCCCAGGACTACGGGCAGAAGGCCGCCCACGGGGGCAAAGCTGGCGGCGGTGGCTGCATTGACTGCATTGGCGGCCCCTTCACCCGGCGCGGGCGCATTGGAGCATTCCCGGTCGCGCAGCAGGCCCTTTACCGCATCTTCGGCCGGGCCATTGGCACTGGCTGGGCCGGTGCTGACAACGCAAACGCAACCGCCATCGGCCAGCTGCTCGCGCACGATATCGGCCGCACCAGGGGTGCCGGTGCGCACAACCCGGACAGAACATTTGCTGGCCGCTGGTGCGCCCGCTGCGAGAGCCACGATCGGAAGGGCATCGGCCGAGCGCACCGTAGCGGTGGCGGCCACGCCTGCGGTGACCATCCCGGCGGCAGCCAAAACACTAAAGAAACTACCAGTCACGAGTCGACTCCCGCCCAAGCCCAACGCTATGGCGCCTATCATATGTATAATTTCATAGTAAAGCGAAAAACTCGCCAGATAATGAGGCGTTAGGCCCTCGTCCTGTCAGGGACCTTCGGTCTGAGTCCTGAACCGGAACGCGCCATCGGTGTTAACCGATCACCGCCAGGCCGGCCTTGGCCGAGCGCCTATTTGCGCGGTGCGGCCACCCGCGCGATCTCGGTCAGCCCTTGGGAGAGCAAGAGTTCGGCTTGCTGGCTGTTGGCCAGCAGCGCGCGATGCAACCCGATCAGCTTTTCGACCAGCCGCGATAGCCGCGGGCCGCGCCACTTCTGCAATTGGCGCAGGATATCGCCCTTGTCCTTGAAGAAAATCCGGCGCGCCGCCGTTTCGGCTTCGACAAAGCGTTCGATATCGCCGCTGCGCCCGATCTTCGCCGCCAATTGGGCCAATTGCGCTGCGCGCCGTTCGACTGCCAGCAACAGGCCAACCGGGTTGAGGCCAAGTTCGCGCATCCGCCGCAGTTCCCCGGGCAGGCGTTGGACATCTCCCGAAAGGACAGCGTTGACCAACGGCATCAAGCCGTCGTCCTCGGTCCGGGCGCCGATCGCTTCAAAGGTCTCGGCATCGGCGGTGCGCGGGGCCTGCGGCGTTGCACCCAGGTAGAGCGCAAGCTTGGCCACTTCGCCGGCCGCAATTCGCGTATCGAGTGCCGCTGCACGGGCGATCCGCTCAGCCAGATCGCCCCCCAGCTTGACCCCGGCGGCCCCGGCCATGTCACGAACCGCGCTGCTTACGCTGCGCAGGTCGGGCGGATAGAACATCGCCATCAGCGCGTCGGGCCGGCCGGCCAGCAGTTTGGCCGTGCGCGACTTGTCGGTCGCGCTGCTGGCCATGACGATCACCGGGCAGGGCTCGCTTTCGCCCTGGAGCATGGCCTCGATCGCATCGTGGGCTTCATCGCCACTGGCGCGGACCAAGATATGGCGGCTCCCGCCAAACAGCGAGGTGGAGCGGGCCTCATCACCCAGCCGGGCCGGATCCTTGCGCAGGTCGGCACCGGCCAGCTCGATGCGCTCCCCGGCATCGGTTAGCAGTTCGACCAGCAGCTGCGCCGCATCCTGAATGCCGGCATCATCCTGCCCGCACAGGAAGAACACCCGCGCCTCGCGCGCGGCGCGGGGGGCGATTGACTTGAAATCCTTCTGGGTGGCCTTCACTGCCCGCCTGCTTGGCCTTCGCGCAGCTGCAAGGCCAGCCGCGCCACGATCTTGTCTGCCACGACCTTTGCCAGATTTTCGAGCGCGGTCTGCTCAGCGGCGATTGTCGCATATTCCGAGCTGACCACGTCGATCCCGGCATCCGATCCCGCCGTCGCATCAAGAACAATGGCCCCGCTCACGGTATCGACCAGTTGATAGCGCGCGCGCAGCGTCCGGCGTTCGCGGCCGATCGCATCGTTGGAAAGCAGGCCAAGGCCTTCAAGCTTCTCATCAAGCCGGACATCAAGCCGGTAGCGCGGCACGGCTGATCCGGCCGCGCCCAAACGGTCAACCAGTGCATTGCGGACCAGCCAGCCGGCCTTGCCCTCGATTGCCGGAACCTCAACCGCAGCGAGGCCTTGGGCAACCTGTCCGCTCGCCCCGCCAGCATACATCGGCTTCAGCCCGCAGGCTGACAGCATCAATGCTGCGGCGAGGATAGCGGCGCGCTTCATGCGACGAGATTGACCAGCCGGTCGGGCACCACGATCACTTTCTTTACAGGCTTGCCGTCAAGCGCACGCTGCACCTTGTCGCTGGCCAGCGCAAGCGCCTCCAGTTCCTCGCGGGGCATGCCTTTCGCCACGGTGATCGTGTCGCGCAGTTTGCCCAGCACCTGGATCGCGATGGTCACTTCGTCTTCGACCAGCAGTGCCGGATCGACTGCCGGCCAGGCCGCATCGGCGACCAGGCCCTCTCCGCCGATCGCTGCCCAGGCTTCCTCGGCGAGGTGCGGCATCATCGGTGCAACCAGCAGCAGCAGCGTGCGGATCGCGGCCGAACGGCTCGCGCTGGGCGCCGCCTTTTCGGTTGCGCCGGTCAGTTCGTAGATCCGGGCCACTGCCTTGTTGAAGCCCAGCGCGGCGATGTCTTGCGTCGCCGCATGGATCGTCTGGTGGGTCTTGCGATCGAGCGCCTTGTCCTCACCGGTCGCGGCGGCATCGTATTGGCCGAACAGCCGCCACAGTCGCTGGACAAAGCGCGCGCAGCCCTCGATCCCGGCTTCGGACCACGGCAGGTCGCGTTCAGGCGGGCTGTCAGAGAGCATGAACCAGCGCACCGCGTCTGCGCCGTACTGGGCAATGATGTCGTCCGGATCGACGACATTCTTCTTGCTCTTCGACATCTTGATGACGCGGCCGATCTCAACCGGCTGGCCATCGGCCTTAAGCACTGCGCTATCCCCACCGCGGTCGACTTCGCCAGGGCTGAAGTAGACCGGCTGACCGTTCGTGGGATCGATCCGCGAATAGGTTTCGTGCGTCACCATCCCCTGGGTGAACAGGCTGGCAAAAGGCTCCTTCACATCGATCAGGCCGATGTGATTGAGCGCACGCGTCCAGAAACGGGCGTAGAGCAGGTGCAGGATCGCGTGTTCGATCCCGCCGATGTATTGCTCAACCGGCAGCCACTGCTTGATCACTTCCGGATCGAACGGACGGTCGCCCGGTTGGCTGGCAAAGCGCAGGAAGTACCACGATGAGTCGACGAAGGTGTCGAGCGTATCGGTCTCGCGCGTCGCCGGCTTGCCGCACTTGGGGCAATCGACATGCTTCCAGGTCGGGTGGCGCAGCAGCGGGTTGCCGGGCACGTCGAAGCTGACGTCCTCGGGCAGGGTGACCGGCAGCTGGCTCTTCGGAACCGGCACCACGCCGCAGCCATCGCAATGGATGAACGGGATCGGCGTGCCCCAATAGCGCTGGCGTGAGACGCCCCAGTCGCGCAGGCGGTACTGCGTTTCGGCCTGGCCCCAGCCATCGTGCGCCGCCTTGGCGATAACTGCCGCCTTGGCTTCGTCAATGCTCATCCCATCGAGCCATTCGGAGTTCACGATCCGGCCCGGGCCGGTATAGGCCTCGTCACCATCGAATGCGGCGTCGGCCTGATCACCGTCGCTGACCACACGGGTCACCGCCAGCTCATACTTGCGGGCAAAGTCCAGGTCGCGCTGGTCATGCGCCGGGCAGCCGAAGACTGCGCCGGTGCCATAGTCCATCAGCACGAAGTTCGCGACATAGACCGGCAGGTGCCACGACTTCTTGAGCGGATGCTCTACCGAATAGCCGGTGAAGAAGCCCTTCTTCTCCGCCGTCTCCAGTTCGGCAGCAGTGGTGCCGCCCTGCTTGCATTCGGCAATGAAGGCTTCCAGCTCGGGCGAGTCGGCGGCCAGCTTCTGGGCAAAGGGATGGTCCGCCGCGATCGCGACGAAGCTGGCACCGAACATGGTATCGGGCCGGGTGGTGTAGACCTCGATGCCGTCCGTGCTGTCAACGAAGTGGAACTTGCAGCGCAGGCCCTGGCTCTTGCCGATCCAGTTTTCCTGCATCAGCCGGACCTTCTCGGGCCAGTCCTTAAGCTGACCCAGACCGGTCAGCAGATCATCGGCAAACTGCGTGATCTTGAGGAACCACTGGCTGAGCTTGCGCTTTTCAACCAGCGCGCCAGAGCGCCAGCCGCGGCCATCGATCACCTGCTCGTTGGCCAGCACGGTCATGTCGACCGGATCCCAGTTAACCGCCGATTCCTTGCGGTAGACCAGGCCGGCTTCATACAGGTCCAGGAACAGCGCCTGTTCCTGGCCATAGTAGTCCGGCTCGCAGGTTGCCAGTTCGCGGCTCCAGTCGAGCGCGAAGCCCAGGCGCTTCAGCTGGGCCTTCATGTTGGCGATATTGTCGCGGGTCCAGCCGCCGGGGTGAACGCCCTTTTCCATTGCGGCGTTTTCGGCCGGCATGCCGAAGGCGTCCCAACCCATCGGGTGGAGCACTTCAAAGCCCTGCATCCGCTTGGTCCGCGCCAGCACGTCGCCCATCGTGTAGTTGCGCACGTGGCCGATGTGGATGCGGCCCGAGGGATAGGGAAACATCTCAAGCACGAAAGAGCGCGGCTTGGCGCTGTCATCGTTGGCGCGGAAGGTCTGGCGTGCGTCCCACGCCTGCTGCCACCGCGAATCGGCGCTGGACGGATCGAAGCGTCCGGGCTCTTGATTTTGGGTATTCATGGCCTGCCCTCTAGCTGCTGTGCGCGGCTTGTCGAGGGGGTCGATTAGTCAGCGACGGCACCCCGGCGCAGGTCACGGGCCTTCGTCAGGATGATGTCTTCCAGCTTCTGCACCGTTGCGGCCTGGACCGGGGCATCAACCCAGACGCCATTCTGGGCAACCTGGCGGCTGGCGGCGACGCGCAGGGCATCGGCGCGCAGGTCCTGGTCAAGGATCGTGACGGTCACCTTCATCCGCTCACCCGGGTTGTTCGGGTTGGCATACCAATCGGTCACGATCACGCCGCCGTTGCTGTCCGTCTGGAGCATCGGCATGAAGCTCAGCGCTTCAAGGCTGCCGCGCCACAGGTAGCTGTTGACGCCGATCGTGGTGATCTTCGATGCCGCCAGGTCAGCCTTCGGGCGGTCCTTGCCGCCGCAGCTGGCAAGCGCGATCGCGGCCATGGCAACCAGGCCGGCGCGGCCGATGCGGGAAAAGGTGCTCTGGCCGGAAATGACGGTCATCATGGTCAAGGTACGATCCTGTTATTGCGGAAGCTGCAGCCACCGCGCGAAACCTGCGCTGCCTCTATAGCCAAGGCGGCAAAGGCGGCAAGTGCGCATTGGCCGCCAGCGGCGTGAACCGCCGCTGAATGCGGCGCGGCTGTCCGGAGTTAAGGCCGAATTCATCGGAGGGCAGGCAGTTTGTGCTTGGCTTCCGCTGCCAATCGCGCGAAAATCCGCGAGTCCCGAACCGGATTACTGCATAACGCCATGACCGTGACCAAAAGCATCGCCAGCAACCAGGCCAAGGGGCGCAGCGCTGCCTCGGCGATGTTGCTGGCTGCGACCGTCACTGTCCTGGCCCTGCCCAGCGCGGTCCTGGCCTTGTCGGTGGGCATCGGCCCGAAGCTGTCGGCTCCGTCCGGGGTTGCCGACATCGGCTTTGAACCGGCGCGGGTCGATCCGCGGCTGGCGCGATCGATCTCGGTCCGCGCGCTGGGCGCGGGGCAGACTTTCCGGTTCACGCCCGGTGCGGCGCCCAATCGGCTGGACCGCTCGGTCACCGTGGCGGTCCGGGTTGACGGCAGCATGAGCCGGACCGGGCGCAACGCGCTGGCCGCCAGCGATGGCGGGTTCCGCATTGCCCCCACGGCCTACAGCCTGGGGGTTTCGCGCGGTTACCGGGGCTTTGCCCAGAACAGCACCGCCGGCAGCGAGCTGCGCCGCGTGGAAATGCCCGATCTGGCCAGTTTCAAGCCTTCGCCGGGTGCGAAGGAAGACCCTTCGCGGTTCACCCCGCGGATCGCGCTTGATGGGCGCGAAGTGGCTGGCCGTGCGCCGCGCACCCTGCAAGGCCAGCCCGAGGAAGTGGTTGACCTGGGCGGTTCCTACCGGCTCACCCGCAACCTTAACGTAACCGCCGGGGTGCGCAGCACGTCAGAGCGTGATCGCCTTGCCCCGCTGAGCGATGGCCGCAAGGACAACCAGGCGGTCTACGTCGGAACCCAGTTCAAGTTCTGACCGCCTTGGGCGGCCCCGAATAGCTATTCGCACCCTTGCCGCGTGGCCCCTGCTTGCATAACCTGACGCTACGGTTTGGCCGTAACGGAGGTGTGTGATGGCAAGAGTGGCAGTGGTTACCGGCGGCACGCGCGGGATTGGCGAGGCGATCTGCCGAAGGCTGCAACGCCAGGGGCACCAGGTTGTCGCCAACTATGCCGGTAATGAGGAAAAGGCCCAGGCCTTCACCGCCGCCACAGGCATTCCGGCCTACCGCTGGGACGTGGGCGATCACGAGGCCACGCTGGAAGGCTGCGCGCGGATCGAGGCTGACTTTGGCCCGATCGATATCGTCGTCAACAACGCCGGCATCACCCGCGATGGCACGCTGCACCGGATGAGCTTCGAGGACTGGAACGAGGTCCTGCGGATCAACCTGGGCGGCTGCTTCAACATGGCCAAGGCAACCTTCCCCGGCATGCGCGAACGCGGCTGGGGCCGGATTGTCAACATCGGTTCAATCAACGGCCAGGCCGGGCAATACGGCCAGGTCAACTATGCCGCCGCCAAGTCTGGCATTCACGGCTTTACCAAGGCGCTGGCCCAGGAAGGCGCCAAGTTCGGCGTCACCGTCAACGCCATCGCGCCGGGCTATATCGATACCGACATGGTGGCCGCCGTGCCTGCCCCGGTGCTGGAAAAGATCGTCGCCAAGATCCCGGTCGGCCGGCTCGGCATGGCTGAGGAAATCGCGCGCGGCGTGGCCTTCCTGACCAGCGACAACGGCGGTTTCGTGACCGGATCGACCATGTCTATCAATGGCGGCCAGCATATGTACTGATTGCCGGTCCCGTTGCGGAAAGTGGACACTGTGGACACTGAGTCCACTTTTCCCAACAGCCGTTCAGCGCCATTTATTGGCGAATTTCCGTGCATTTAGCGCGGATCATCATGGCGATGGCGTTCCAGCAGAAAAATTTTCTACCCGCCCAGTCCAGGCCCGCTTCTATCCAGCAATGTCAAAGACTGTCTGCTTATTGCAGGCCATGGCCAAGTAGGAAAATGGTTCCCGCCCGGCGGTGTGCCAGCTAACGCTTGACCATGACCACGCCGTTCCATCCTCCGATCAAGCGATCGATCGAGATCGCCGGGCACAAGACCTCGATCAGTCTTGAGCCGCTGTTCTGGGAACTGCTCAAGCAGGCTGCCGTCGCCGAGGGCCTGCCGATCAGCGCGCTGGTGGCGCGGATCGACAGCGAACGGATCGTTGCGCCAACCCCGCCGGGACTGGCCGGGGCGGTGCGGGTCTGGCTGGTCGGCTGGCTGGCGTCAAAACTGGGCCAGAACCAGCCCGCCTAGGGCCGCGGTCCCCAGCACTGGCAGCACCCCCCATTTCAGGCGGAATAGCAGCACCGCGCATATCACGCAGAGCACGGCCGCGCGCCAATCAAGGCTGGCCCAGACTGGCAGGCCATTGGCATAGCTGCGGAACAGGACATGGCCGCCAAACCAGAGCGCCAGGCTGGCGATCACCCCAACGACGGAGGCAGTGACTGCCGCCAGCGCGCCCTTCAATCGCACCGCCTGTTCCATCCGCTCGATCCACGGCGCAAAGGCAAAGATCCACAGGAAGCAGGGGGCAAAGGTCACCCAGGTGGTCAGCGCCGCGCCAAGGATACCGGCGATGAGCGGCGTGAACGGCTCCGGTGCGCGGAAGGCCGCGAGATAGCCGACGAACTGCGTGACCAGGATCAGTGGCCCAGGGGTCGTCTCAGCCAGGCCCAGCCCGTCGGCCATTTCACCCGGCTGCAGCCAGCCAAAGCCGCTGACGGCTTCCTGCGCCATGTAAGCGAGCACGGCATAGGCCCCGCCGAAAGTCACCACGGCAAGCTGCGAGAAGAAGCTGCCGATCTGCCACAACACATGATCGCGCCCCAGCAGGGCCAGGACCAGCGCCATCGGCAGCGCCCAGATCGCGCCCCAGATCAGCACGGCTCTGAGCGAGGCCGCCCAGGGACGCGGCGGCAACCGCTTGGCTTCCCCGGCAGGCTTCAGCGCCAGCAAGTCAGGCCGCAACGCAGCGAGAGCAAACCCGATCAGACCCGCGCCCAGTACGACGACGGGAAAGGGCAGGGCGAACAGCGCCAGTGCCAGGAAGGCGGAAACGGCCAGTGCTTGCTTGAGCCGCGTATCAAGCGCGCGTCCGGCGATCCGCAGCAGCGCCTGCACCACCAGCGCCAGCACGGCCGCCTTGATCCCCAGGAACAGCGCCGCAAACCAGCCCAGATTTGCCGCCGCTGCATAGAGGATCGAGAGCGCGAGGATCACCAGCGCGCCGGGCACCACGAACAGCAACCCCGCCGCCAAGCCGCCGCGCCAGCCGTGCAGCTTCCACCCGATCCAGGTGGCCAGCTGCTGCGCCTCTGGCCCGGGCAGGAAGTGGCAGAAGTTCAGCGCGTGAAGATATTGGTCCTCGGTCACCCAGCCACGCTCTTCCACTACCTCGCGGTGCATCAGGGCGATCTGGCCGGCCGGACCGCCAAAGCTGAGGCAGCCGATCCGGGCGAAAGTTTTGACGAGTTCTCGAAAAGTCGGGGTCGGTTGCGCAGTCACGCCACGTTCCATGCCTAAAGCATCGCCAAAAGGCGATGCATTTCAGGCAACGCTTGGGCGGACTGGCGCCTGACCGGGAGGTTGCGTGGCCCCGTTGCCGCAGAAATTGCTACGGCAGCGGGGCGCGGTCAAGTAGCTTCAGGTAAACTTGCCAGCGGCCGGCGGGTCGCTGGCCGGGAAGCTCTCGTCGCTGGCTTCGTCAACCTTGTCCCAGTGCTTGGGATCGCTTTTCATCGCCTCGGGCCCGGCATTGCGGACCGGTGCGAAGCCTTCGGTGGCCTCGCCGCTGGCAAAGGCCGCGGGAGCCGCCGGATCGGCATTGCGGGTGGCGTAACGATAGATGCCGTAGCCAACGGCACCAGCGAATGCGAGTTTGAGCAGCATGGCGTGGGCTCCTTGTGCAAGAGTGCCCCCTGCCTAAGCGATATGGGCGCGCCGGGTTCCGGCGATCAAGTCAGTCCCCGCCAACCCGTTCGATCTGTGCGCCCACCAGCGCCAGTTTCTCTTCCAGCCGCTCATACCCGCGGTCGAGGTGGTAAAGGCGGTGGACCTGGGTTTCGCCTTCGGCTGCCAGGCCGGCGATCACCAGGCTCATCGAGGCGCGCAGGTCAGTGGCCATCACTTCGGCGCCAGTCAGCTTCTTGACCCCGTGGACCACGGCAGTGCGACCCTTGGTTTCGATATGCGCGCCCATCCGGTTCAGTTCGGGCACGTGCATGTAGCGGTTTTCGAAGATCGTCTCGGTCAGCACCGAACTGCCATCGGCCAGGCACAGCATGGCCATCAACTGGGCCTGCATGTCGGTGGCAAAGCCGGGGTAGGGCGCGGTTGACAGCGTAACGGCCTTCATCGGGCCATCACGCCAGACCTTGATGCCATCATCGCCGGGTTCGACGCTAACCCCGGCATCGCGCAGGGCTTGCAGCGTGGCGTCCATTTCATCGGCAACGGCGTGCTTCAGGAACACCTCGCCCCCGGTGATCGCGGCGGCGCAGGCATAGGAGCCGGCCTCGATCCGGTCGCTCATCACGCGGTAGGTTGCGCCGTGCAGGCGGGGGACGCCGTGGATCGTAAGGTCGCTAGTGCCGATCCCTTCGATCTGCGCGCCCATCGCGACGAGCAGCTTGCACAGATCGACAATCTCCGGCTCGCGCGCGGCGTTGTGCAGCACGGTCTTGCCGGTGCAGAGCACGGCGGCCATCAGCGCGTTCTCGGTTGCGCCAACCGAGACCACCGGGAAGGCATAGCGCCCGCCGGGCAGGCCGCCATCGGGCGCGATCGCCCGGACATAGCCGGCGGCCAGTTCGATCGTGGCACCCATTGCTTCCAGCACCTTGAGGTGCAGGTCGATTGGGCGGTTGCCGATGGCGCAGCCGCCGGGCAGCGAAACGGTCGCCTCCCCCATCCGCGCCAGCATCGGGCCGAGCACGAGGATCGAGGCGCGCATCTTTCGCACCAGTTCATAGGGCGCGACGGTGGAGGTCATCCGGGTTGCCGCCAGGGTCATCACCCGGCCGAAATCCTCGGGCCGCGACCCGGCAATGGTGGTCGTAATGCCGAACTGGTTGAGCAGGTGCTGGAACCCGTCGATGTCCGCCAGCCGCGGCAGATTGCGCAGCGTCAGCGGTTCGTCGGTCAGCAGTGCGCAAGGCAGCAGCGTCAGCGCGGAGTTCTTGGCGCCCGAGATCGGGATCGTGCCAGACAGGCGCTTGCCGCCCTGAATGATGATTTTGTCCATGACCGCCTGATTTAGCGGGATTGCGGGAACCGGCAAGCGCCCTGCAATGCTATGCACAACCGTGGACGCAATCCGTGACAATCAGGTTGCCAAGCGCCCCGCCCTCGCCGTAACCCCGCTGCAACAACAACAGGATAGTGCCGCTGCCATGACTGATGCCGCATCGCGCAAGCCGATCAGGAAAGCCGTTTTCCCCGTGGCCGGGCTTGGCACCCGCTTTTTGCCGGCCACCAAGGCGATCCCCAAGGAGATGCTGCCGATCATCGATCGCCCGCTGATCCAGTACGCGGTGGACGAAGCGCGTGAGGCCGGGATCGAGCAGCTGATCTTCGTCACCGGACGCGGAAAATCGGCAATTGTCGAACATTTCGACATGGCGTTTGAGTTGGAAACGACCATGGCCGATCGGCACAAGTCGCTTGAAGTGCTGGAGCCGACGCGGATCCAGCCGGGCAACCTGGTTGCCGTGCGCCAGCAGGTGCCGATGGGCCTGGGTCACGCGATCTGGTGCGCGCGCGCAATCGTCGGCGATGAACCCTTCGCGATCTTCCTGCCCGATGAGCTGATGATCGCGAACAAGGGCTCGACCGGCTGCATGAAGCAGATGGTCGAGGCGTATAACGCGCACGGCGGCAACCTGATCTCGGTGCTGGAAGTGCCCGAGGAAGAGGTCTCGTCCTATGGCGTGATCGCTCCGGGCGCCAAGGTGAGCGAACAGGTGACCGAGGTGATCGGCCTGGTCGAAAAGCCCAAGCGCGAGGACGCGCCCAGCAACCTGATCATCTCGGGCCGCTATATCCTCCAGCCAGAGGTGATGCGGGTGCTGGAAGGGCAGGCGGCCGGCGCGGGCGGGGAAATCCAGCTGACCGATGCCATGGCCCGGATGATCGGCCAGCAGCAGTTCCATGCCGTGACCTTTGCCGGTCGCCGGTTCGATTGCGGCAGCAAGCTCGGCTTTGTCGAGGCGACGCTGGCCCTGGCGCTGGAGCGCGATGACATCGCTGACGATGTGCGGGCCATGGCCAAGCGGCTGCTGGCGCAGGGCTGACATTTGCGGCAAAGGGCTGCGATGCGGATTGCCCTGTTCGAACCCGAGATTGCCGGAAACGTTGGTGCGGTGATGCGCCTTGGCGCCTGCCTGGGCGCGCAGATCGATCTGATCGAGCCGCTGGGCTTCGCCTGGGATGACCGCCGCGTGCGCCGCACGGCGATGGACTATATCGATCATGTGAAGGTGGTCCGCCACGCCAGCTTTTCGGCATTCCAGCAGACGCTGGAGCAAAGCCGGCTGGTGCTGTTCACCACCAAGGCGAGCGAACACGCCTATCAATTCACCTACCGGTCGGATGACGTGCTGCTGTTCGGCAAGGAAAGCGCCGGGGTCCCCCCTGCGGTTGCCGATGCAGCACAGGCGCGCGTCCGCCTGCCAATGCGGCCGGAAGTCCGTTCACTCAATCTCGCGACATCGGCCGCGCTCGCATTGGGTGAGGCGTTGCGGCAGACGGGTGGGCTGCCCGCCTAGCCCCGCACTTGCCCCGGCGTCACCCCGTGCCGCGCGCGGTAGGCGCGGATGAAGGCCGTGCTCGAAGCATAGCCGAGGCGGGTGGCAACACCATCGATGGTCAAGGCGGGATCGCGGAGCAGGGTGGCGGCAAGGTTGTCACGCGCTTCGGCCAGGAGATCGCGAAAGTCGCGGCCGGCAGCCGATAGCTCGCGTTGGAGTGTCCGGGGGTGGCGGCCCAGCGCGCGGGCAACATTGGCCAGCCCGGCGCCGCCCATCGGCAGCAGCGTGTGGATCAGCCTGACCACGGCGATCTCTACCGCCTCAGCCTGCTGCGCGGGCAGGGCATCAAGCAGCGCTGCGGCATAGCTGGCAAGCGCGGTGTCGGCGCCCGGGTTCACCCGATCCAGATCGGCAGCGGGAAATTCGAACCCGTCAAACACCGCGTCGAACTGGACTGGGCAACCAAAGAAACGGCGATGCAGGCTTGGCCCGCGCGGGGCTGAATGGGTGAAGTGCACCGCATCGGGCTGCCATCCTTCGCCCAGTTGCAGGCGGAACAGGTGGACAAAGGCCGCCAGCCCCAGCTCGCGCGATTGGCGCTGCGGGGCAGAACTGCCGATCGCCAGACCCAGCATGGCCGTTGCCGTCCCGCCCGCCTCGGTCAGGTGCAGGCTGAGCGAATCGCTCATCAGGTGGCGATAGCGCTCGATCATCGCCAGCGCGGCGCGCACGGTTGGCTGCTGGCCCAGCACCAACCCGGCGACTCCGATATTGGCCAGGCGGCGGCGCGTGGCCAGGCGCAGGCCAAGGTCATGGATGCCGTAGCGCTCGGCCAGTCCATCGAGCAGCCAGGCCACCGTTTCCGCCGGAATGGTCAGGTCGGCCCGGGCCAGGATCGCCGGATCGATCCCCGCCGCGCGCAGGGCCGGGTAAGGATCGCCGCCGCGCTCCAGCACGACGGCCGGCAGATCGAGCAGCGCTGTGGCGCGAACCTGGGTCGTGGCGGACATGCAAAGAGTGTCGCAAACTATCTATCGTTTGTCACGAAATGATAGCCACTGCGGGCGGGGCCGGGTGTAGCAATGCTGCCAAGAGAACGAAGGCTTGGGAGAGCCCACATGAAAGTCGAACAATTGACCTGCGCCCTGGGCGCGGAAATCAAGGACATTCGCCTGGCCGAGGCGGCGACCAATGCCGACCTGGCGGGTGAGATCAATGCTCTGCTGCTGAAGCACAAGGTGCTGTTTGTCCGCGATCAGGACATGACCGACGCCGAGCATGCCGGGATCGCCCGCCAGTTCGGTGAGCTGGAAGACCATCCGCTGGCGAACAGCGCCGAAGGTGAGCCGGGCATTATCCAGATCTGGAAGAGCCCGGAAAACCCGCCGTTCCGTTATGAGAACGCGTGGCATCACGATGCCACCTGGCGCGAAATCCCGCCGATGGGCGCGGTGCTGCGCTGCCTGGAGTGCCCGCCGGTGGGGGGCGACACGATGTGGGCGAATATGGAGCTGGCCTATGACCAGTTGCCCGATCACGTGAAGGAGACGATTGCGGACCTGCGTGCGCGCCACTCGATGGAGGCCAGCTTCATGGCGGCCAAGCCGATCGAGGAACGGCTGGCGATGAAGGAACGCTATCCCGATCCGGAGCATCCGGTGGTCCGCACCCACCCGGTGACTGGCAAGAAGTCGCTGTTCGTGAACAGCTTCGCCACCCATTTCACCAATTACCACACGCCCAGTCGGGTACGGGTGGGGCAGGACTTCACTAATGGTTCGGGTGAACTGCTGCGCTATCTGACCAGCCAGGCGGCGATCCCCGAATATCAGGTGCGGTGGCGCTGGACCCCCAACAGTGTGGCGATCTGGGATAACCGCTGCACCCAGCACTATGCCGTGATGGACTATCCGTCCTGCGTGCGCCGGATGAACCGCGCCACGATCGTCGGCGATCGACCTTTCTGAGCCCATCAAAAACAAGCCATCCGGGAGAATGCCAATGACCTTTTTTGCCGACAGCGTCGGAACCGCACTGGTTGACGTCGATGCCCTGCCGTGGATCCCGTTCACGCCCTATTCGGACGAGGTGTTCCTCAAGCTGATCAAGATCAACCCGATCAACGGCGAATGGACCACGCTGCTCAAGCTGCCAGCCGGGATGGCGCTGCCCAAGCACCATCATGCCGGCACGGTCCACGTCTATACCGTTGCCGGGCGCTGGCGCTATCTTGAGCATGACTGGGTGGCGGGTCCCGGCTCGATGGTGTTTGAAACTGCGGCCTCATCGCATACCCCGGTCGCCCTGCCCGAGGCCGATGTGATCGCGCTGAACATCATCATCGGCGATTGGAACCTGCTTGATGAGAATGACAATATCATCGCGGTCGAAAATTGGCGCTCCATGCTGAAGCGCTATGCTGACTATTGCGCTGCCAACGGGATTGAGCCGGTCGACGTTACCAGCCAAGCGGGCAACTAAAGCGCCATGCCGGCGCGGTTCGAACATGCCCGCATCGCCGTTTCCCGCGCCACGCTGCATTGCGTAAGCGCGGGCCCGGCGGATGGCGCGCCGCTGCTTTTGCTGCACGGCTGGCCGCAAACCTGGTTCATGTGGCGCGATGTCATCCCGCTGCTGGCCGGGGCAGGTTACCGCGTGATCGCGCCGGACCTGACCGGGTTGGGGGATTCGACCCGGCCCGACGATGGCTATGACAAGTCCACCATCGCCCGCGACATGGCAGAGTTGATGACGGCGCTGGGTTATGAGCAGTTCGGCGTTGTGGCCCACGATTGGGGCGGGCCGGTCGCCTTCTTCCTCGCCGCGCAGTTCCCGCAGCGCGTGCAGGCCATGGCCGTGTTCGACGCGCCCGTGCTGGGCGATGGCGGACCGATTGAGCACCACGGCCGCTGGCACTTTGGCTTTCACGCCCTGCCCGGCTTGCCCGAAGCCCTGACCGCCGGCCGCGAAGACACCTACCTGCGCTTCTTCTTCCGCTTCGCCGGAGCGAGCCAAGAGGCAATCGCGGAAGCGGCACAGGCTGAATATGTCCGCGCCTATAGCCAGCCCGGCGCGATGACCGCCGGCTTCAACTATTATCGCGCCGTGCCGCAAGACATTGTTGCAGTCACCGCCTTTCGCGAATCCGGTCAGCGGCTGGCCATGCCGCTGCTGATCTATGGCGGCGATCCCGCCACCCGCGGCCGCGGCATGACCGCGCTGGAAAGCTGGGCGCGGGTGGCCGATAATGTCAGCGGCGGGGTGGCTGAAAACTGCGGGCACTGGATCCCCGAGGAGCGGCCCGATTTTGTTGCGGGCGAGGTGCTGCGGTTCCTTGCCCGGCTGGCAGGTTGAGCGCAGCCAAGTCTGATCGGTAAAACCCCTTAACTTTCGCCAATTGAGCGATAATGCCGATTACTGTGTGCCGGAAATCCCGTTGGGCGCGGCTGCTTCGGCAAGTTAGCGCAGCCTCCATGCTGGCCCGTGCCAGCGAAACAGGAGGAGAGACAACCCATGCAGATGCGCAAGATCGCTCTGGCCGTGCTGATGGCCGCCGCTTCGCCGCTGGCGCTGGCCGGCACCGCCCAGGCTGAAACCGCTGCCCCCGCCGCCGATGCCGCCAAGACCTGGTATCCCAAGACGCTGGACCTGACTTCGCTGCGCCAGAACGAGGCCCAGTCGAACCCCTATGGCGCCGACTTCAACTATGCCGCCGAGTTCGCGAAGCTGGACCTTGATGCGGTCAAGGCCGATATCCGCAAGGTGCTGACCACCTCGCAGCCGTGGTGGCCGGCCGACTATGGCCACTATGGCCCGTTCTTCATCCGCATGGCCTGGCACAGCGCCGGTACCTATCGCACTGGCGATGGGCGCGGTGGTTCCGATGGCGGTGAGCTGCGCTTTGAGCCGCTCAACTCCTGGCCGGATAACGTCA
>JACCDH010952050.1_pt1 | contig 35882 bp, 33 predicted proteins | sample 7442481 | NCBI WGS metagenome assembly JACCDH01 (sample SAMN15323433, study PRJNA562643) | freshwater metagenome | isolation source: river surface water | place: USA:Blue River Watershed | collected 2017-08-15
CATTGGAAGTCGGCTTTACTGCATGGTCTATTGTCTTCGAGAAAATTCTGTACGACTAATTAGCTTGCGTAAGGCCAACCCTCGGGAGATAAAACACTATGCCTCGACTAAAGCCAGGAACCCTGATCCCAACGCCTGAGGAAGAGGCGCGTATCAACGAAGGCATTGCCCAAGACCCAGACTCACCTGAGCTTGATGATGAGTGGTTCGCAAGGGCTCGTCCGGCGGTTGAAGTATTGGGCGAAGAATTTATTCGGGATATGCGCAACGCCAAATTCGTCGAAGTGCCCGATGAGATCTGGAACGATCCTAAGCTATGGAAAGCATTTATGGAGAGAGAGTCTCAGGAAAGTTCAGACAGCCGCACGGTTCTGTGACCATCACCTGAGCATCAACCAGCGAAGCTATCCCCGCGGATGGTGCTTCACATGAATCTGTTTCAATCGCTCGCGCGCAACGTGAGTATAAATCTGCGTGGTCGAAATATCCGCATGACCAAGCAGAAGCTGCACCACACGCAAGTCAGCGCCATGGTTCAGCAAATGCGTCGCAAACGCATGCCGCAGCGTATGCGGTGACAGCGGCGCATGGATGCCGGCCCTGATCGCATATTTCTTGATCAGAGTCCAGAACATCTGCCTTGTCATCGGCCCACCAAGCGCGGTAACGAACAGCGCGTCAGAGGATTTGCAATCGAGGATGGTTGCGCGCGACTCAGCCAGATAACGCTCCAGCCAGCGTCTGGCCTCCTCGCCAAAAGGCACCAGCCGCGTCTTGCTTCCCTTGCCGGTTACGCGCAGCACGCCCTCGTTCATCCCGACCTCGATGGTCTTGATCTCCACCAGTTCCGAGACACGCAGGCCGCTTGCGTACATCAGCTCCAGCATCGTGCGGTCCCGCAGACCGAGCGCGGTATGGATATCGGGCGCTGCCAGCAGCGATTCGACATGTTGCTCGGACAAGGTTTTCGGAAAGCGTGGCGGCTGTTTGGCTGACTTCAGTCTCAGACAGGGGTCCGCGGCGATCCGGTGCATGCGCAGCGCGTATTGATAGAAACGCTTGAGCACGGCCAGCCGGCGGTTCGATGAACTCGCCTTGCTACTGGCATGCCTGAACGCGAAATACCCGTTGAGGTCGATCTCGGTCGCTTCATGGAGCGTCTTGTGTCGTTCCTTGTGCAGCCATTCGGCGAGCAACAGCAAGTCTCGCCGGTATGCATCGCGCGTGTTCTGCGACAGTCCGTCTTCCAGCCACAGCATGTCGCAGAATTCGTCGACAATGGCCTGTCCGGGCCGCTGATCTTCGACGCTGCCGGTGGTATTCGCTGCCTTGCGACGCGCTGTCATCAATAGCCCGGTACCTGTTCGTGGTGCAGCAGCCAGCGCTTGACCTCGTGATGGAAGCCGCCGTCATGCAGCGCATAGCCTCCGAAGCCACCGATGCCGCCTGAGGCGGTCACGCGATGACAGGGAATCGCCACCGGAAACCAGTTTGCGCCACAGGCCTGACCCACCGCACGCGGTGCCGATCGGATCAACTTGGCCACCTGCCCATAGGTCAGCACCTCGCCGCGCGGGATCGTGCTGATCACCTTCCATACCTTGCGCTGGTGCGCGGTGCCCACCTCGGGCAGATCGAGCGTGAAGACGAAATCAGGATCTTTCAGGTAGGCGCGGATCTGTGAAGCGACCTCTTTCGACAGCGGATCACGCGCAGGCTTCGTGTCATAGCTGCGCGGCAGGTAAGTCAGCTCCTTCAACTGCCCGTCATCGACGCGAATGCCGACGCCACCGAAAGGCGCGCTGACGATCGCAGAAAACTGCGGGGCGCTGCTGATGCTCATGTCCATGCTTGCTCCTGCACGCGCTGCTGCATCATTCGTCAACCAAATACCAGCCGCGGCAACCAGAGGGAGATCTGCGGCAGGTAGGTAATCATCAGCAGGAAGGCGATCATCGTCAACAGCCACGGCATCACCGCGACGGTCAATTCACTGATGCCCATGCGCGCAATGCCGGACGCGACGTACAGGTTCAGCCCGACCGGCGGGTGGCACATGCCGATCTCCATGTTCACGACCATGATGATGCCGAAGTGCACAGGATCCACCCCCAGCGCGGTGGCCACCGGGAACAGGATCGGCGCCATGATCAGCACGATCGACGAAGGCTCCATCACATTGCCCGCCAACAGCAGCAACAGGTTCACCACCAGCAGGAAGCTGACCTGACCGAGGCCCTTGTCCATGATCCAGCCTGCCATCGCCTGCGGTATGCCTTCGCTGGTCATCAGGAAGGAGAACAGCACCGCATTGGTAATGATGTAGAGCAGCATCGCCGACATCGACGCCGAATCCAGCAAGACCTTGGGTACCTGCTTGAGTGTCAGGTCCTTGTACACGAAGACGGCGATCAGGAACGCATAAATCGCCGATACGGCCGCCGCTTCGGTCGGCGTGAATGCGCCGCTGTAGATCCCGCCAATCACCACCACCATCAGCAGCAAGCCCCACAGGCTGTCACGGAAGGTCTTCCAGCGCTCGGCCACGCTGGCACGCGGCATCCGCGGGTAATCCTTTTTCTTCGCGAGGATCCAGGTAGTGACGCCCAGCAGCAAGGCCAGCAGCAAGCCGGGCACCACACCGGCCATGAACAATTTGCCGACCGACGTATTGGTCGACACTGAATACATGACCATCACGATCGATGGCGGGATCAGGATGCCGAGCGCGCCCGAGGTCGTGATCACGCCGGCGCCGAAGCGCTTCGGGTAGCCCTGCTTCACCATCGCCGGCAGCAGAATAGAGCCGATCGCCACCACCGTCGCCGGCGAGGACCCGGACACGGCCGCAAACAATGCGCAAGCGACCACACCGGACAAGGCCAGCCCGCCGTGCCAGTGACCCACCATCGACGTGGCGAAGTTGATCATCCGTCGCGCGACACCGCCATGCGTGAGGAAATTGCCCGCCAAAATGAAGAACGGGATCGCCATGATCTCGAACTTCTCGATACCGGTGAACAGCTTCAGCGCGACCGCCTGCACCGGCACATCCGTCATCGTGAACAGGAAGCCGAGCACCGTGAGGCCGAGCGCGATCGAGATCGGCATGCCGGTCAGCATCAGCACCACCAGCAAGCCGAAGATGAACAGGCTGTTCATTGGCGGCCCTCCGTCGCATCGGCGACCAGGCCTTCGACGTGCGCATGGTCGTGCACGGGCAACTCACCGCCGTGCGCAAAGCGCCATGCGACCTGCAAAAATCGAAAGCACATCAGCGACGATCCCAGCGGGATCGCGAGATAGACGATCCAGATCGGTAGCTCCAGCACCTCGGAGGTGCTGGATGTGGACGACAGCTCGAACACGAAGTCGGCCCCAAAGGCCGCGATCAAGCCGGTGAACAGCGCACCGGCCATCAGCCCGAACAGCACCATCACGCGCTGCCGGCGCTCGGGCAGACGGTTCACCACGACATCGACGCCAACATGAATGCCGGTCCGCACGCCATAGGCGGCACCGAACTTGGCCATCCAGACGAACAGGTAGATCGTCAGCTCCTGCGCCCAGCTGGTATTGAGGCGCAGCAGCCAGTCCTGAACCACCGGTACCGGCAAGCTCGATGCATAGCGATGCAGCACGGCGATGAAGATGATGATGGTCGCGACGCCCATCAGCGTCGCGATCAGCCATTCCTCCAGATGGTCCAGGATCCGCGTCATGGGATCACTTCGCGGCGACAGTCTTGTTCACCGCGTCGATCAGGTCCTTGCCGATGCGTCCTTCCATCGTCTTCTGCACCGGCAGCAAGGCCTTGCGCCACTCAGCCTTCTCGGCCTCGGTCGGCACGTAGACCGTGGTCTTGCCTGATTTCTTCACAGCGTCGAGCGCCTTGTCGTTTTCTTCCTGCGCGATCTTGTCGCCGTAGATCGTCGCCTCTTTCATTGCGCCCTCGAGCTGGGTACGGATGTCGGCTGGCAGCTTGTCCCAGAACTTCTTGTTCACGATGACCGCGTAGCCGATGTAGCCGTGGTTGGTCACGGTCAGGTGCTTCTGTACCTCGTGCATCTTCTGCGTATACAGGTTGGACGGTGGGTTCTCGGTGCCGTCGACCACGCCGGTCTGCAGCGCCTGATAGACCTCGGAGAACGCCATCACCTGCGGATTGGCGCCGAGCGCGCGCATTTCCTCGTCCAGCACCTTCGATGCCTGTATGCGCATCTTCAGACCCTTCATGTCGGCCGGCACGCGCATCGGGCGATTCGACGACATCACCTTGAAGCCATTGTCCCAGTAGGCGAGGCCGAGGATGCCCTTGGTCTCGAGCTTCTTCAGCAAGTCGCGGCCGATAGCGCCATCCGTCACGCGGTCGAGCGCGGCCTTGTCCGGAAAAATGTACGGCAGGTCGAACAGCTCGAATTCCTTCACGCCCAGCGGGCCGAACTTGGCCAGCGACGGCGCCAGCATCTGCACTGCGCCCAGTTGCAGCGCTTCGAGCTCTTCCTTGTCCTTGTACAGCGTGCTGTTCGGATAGACCTCGACCTTCACTCGGCCCTTGGTTGCGGCCTCGGCCAGCTCGCGGAACTTGTCGGCCGCCTTGCCCTTGGGCGTGTCCCTCGCAACCACATGGCTGAACTTGATGATGATGGGAGCGCCGGGCGCATCGGCCAGTGCCGGCAGTTGCACTACAGCGAACGCGCAGGCCAGCAGCGCCGCGACAAACGGGAATCGGGAAATCATGGAGGTCTCCGGGGGAAAAGGGTCTTGTTGTTCTCGTCTCGCCGCGTATTGTGTCTGCTCAATGACAGGCTGACAACCCGTTGTCAGAAAGGCGCGTCTTTTTTACGCCGAAAGTCCATGCTGCGCCAATGCCCACTGCACATGCTCACGCACCAGAGCCGATGGATGGGCCAGCCGCGAACGCAGCGCCGCGACCAGCGCCGGATCACCGCGCCCACCGTGCTCGCCTGACGCAGCGTTGCCGAGCGCCACAGCGATGTTGCGCAGCCAGCGCTCATGACCGATGCGGCGGATCGCGCTGCCTTCCAGCCGCGCATTGAACTCCTCCTCCGTCCACGCGAACAGCTCGACCAGCGACGCTGCATCCAGCCCGTTGCGTACATCGAAGTCCGGCAACGCGCTGCGCTGCGCGAACTTGTTCCACGGGCACGCGAGCTGGCAATCGTCGCAGCCATACACTCGGTTGCCGATCAGGGGTCGCAAGTCTTCCGGAATACTGTCCTTCAACTCAATGGTCAGGTAGGAGATGCAGCGGCGCGCATCGAGCCGGTACGGACCGACGATGGCCTGGGTCGGGCACACATCGATACAGGCACGGCACTCGCCGCAATGCGCGGTAGTCGCCTCGTCCACCGGCAGCGGCAGGTCGGTGTAGATCTCGCCGAGGAAGTACATCGATCCGGCCTCGCGATTGAGCAGCAAGGTGTGCTTGCCGCGCCAACCCAGACCAGCGCGCTGTGCGAGCTCGACCTCCATCACGGGCGCTGAATCGGTGAACACGCGGTAGCCGAAGGAACCGACTTCCTGTGCGATGCGATCGGCCAGTTGCTGCAGTCGCGCGCGCAATACCTTGTGATAGTCGCGTCCCCGTGCATAGACCGATACCACTGCTGCGGCGGGATCAGCCTGCCGGCGCTGCTCGCCCGCGCGCCAATCGTCATCCGCCAGTCCGGCTGCGAGGCCGGCGCCATCGCCGTCGTCGTCGCCAGCCTGGCGCGGCAGATAATTCATCCGCGCGCAGATCACGCGCAGCGTGCCCGGCACCAGTTCCGCCGGCCGCGCGCGCTTGCTGCCGTGCGCGGCCATATAATCCATCTGCCCGTGAAAACCGGCGTCCAGCCAGCGCTGCAACTGAGCATCGGCGTCGCCCAGATCGATGTCAGCGACACGCACATCGGCAAAGCCGAGTCCGCGCCCCCAATCGCGCAGCGAGCGTGACAGCAAGACAAGTTGTTCAGCGGTGGCAGGCAAGATTCGTAGCAGGATGAATGAACAGGGAAGCGTTGGCCAGACAGCCGGCCAGCGTCGGGACGACATATCGAGGACTGCGGACCTTGAATCGTCATCCCGGCGCATGCCGGGATCCAGTGTCTTGGCTTGACCGACCAGTATTACGAAAAGTACGGACATTGTAAGCAATGCGCACCTGGAAGGATTTTCTGAAGGATGAAGCCGGCACGGCAGCGCTCGGCCATGCGCTGGCGCGCGTGCTGGTGCCCGGCCTGTCACTGCACCTGCGTGGCGACCTCGGTGCCGGCAAGACTTTCGTCACCCGCGCGCTGCTGCATGCGGCCGGTCATCACGGCCGCGTGAAGAGCCCGACCTATACGCTGGTCGAGCCCTACACGATCACGCTGGCCGGCCGGCTCGTCGAGCTGATGCATTTCGACCTGTACCGGATGGGCAGCGCCGACGAATTCATCGACGCCGGCTTCCGTGAGCATTTCGGGTCTGACAAGGTGTGCGTGGTCGAGTGGCCGGAGCGCGCTGAGGGACTGATACCAACTGCCGACATCGATCTGTTTCTCACACCCAAAGGTGAAGGCCGTACGGTAGAATTGCGCGCGAACACTGATCTGGGCGCAACATGTCTGGAAAACCTGCACCTGAGCCCCAACCTCTAGCCTCGCGTTCCCGTCGCACCGTCCTGAAGGCGGGCGCCACACTGCTGCTGTCGTTCGTCTCCACTCGCGCCGCCCATGCCGCGCAGATCGTCGCGGTACGCGTCTGGCCGGCCGCCGATTACACGCGCGTGACGCTCGAGAGTGACAGCAAGCTCAAGGCCACCCATTTCCTCGTGCAGAATCCGAACCGCGTCGTGATCGACATCGACGGGCTCGATCTTGACCCGAAGCTGAAAAGCCTGGTCGCGAAGGTACAGTCGAATGACCCCTACATTGCACAGGTGCGCGTCGGCCAGAACCGCCCCGGCGTCGTGCGCCTCGTGTTCGACCTGAAGGAAGAAATCCAGCCGCAGGTATTCACGCTCGACCCGGTCGGCGAGTACCGGCACCGGCTGGTGTTCGACCTGTACCCGGTGAAAGAGATCGACCCGATCGCCGAGCTGCTGAACAAGACCCCACCCGTACCGACGGCCCCGCCGCTTGCAGCGCGGCCGACCGAACCGGCGTCATCGAAGCATGCCGACGATGACAAGCTGCCCGAGATGACGCGCATGGTCACGATCGCTCTCGATCCCGGCCATGGTGGCGAAGACCCGGGTGCGGTCGGTCGCGGCGGCAATTATGAAAAGAACGTGGTGCTCGCGATCGCTCGCCGGCTGAAGGCCAAGCTCGAGCAGCAGCCGAACGTACGCGTGTTGCTGACCCGCGACGGCGATTACTTCGTGCCGCTGAACGTGCGCGTGCAGAAGGCGCGCAAGGTACAGGCCGACCTGTTCGTGTCCATCCATGCGGATGCCTTCATCGAACCGACCGCGCGTGGTTCATCAGTGTTCGCGTTATCGGAAAAAGGCGCCAGCTCGACCGCCGCGCGCTGGCTCGCGAACAAGGAAAACGCGGCCGACCTGATCGGCGGCATCAACATCCGCAGCAAGAACCAGCAACTGGCGAGTGTGCTACTTGATTTGTCGACCACGGCGCAGATCAATGACAGCCTGAAGCTCGCGAAGTCCGTGCTCGGCGAGATCGGCTCGATCAACAAGCTGCACAAGGGACAGGTGGAACAGGCTGGCTTTGCGGTGCTGAAGGCGCCGGACATCCCGAGCATCCTGGTCGAGACCGCGTTCATCTCGAACCCGGAAGAAGAAGCCAAGCTGACCGACGAGAACTACCAGGACCAGATGGCGGATGCGCTGATGCGCGGCATCCGCAAGTATGTGCACAAGCACCCGACCCTCAATCGCGGGCGCATGACCTGAAATCTCAGGCGACGCCCTTCCCGGCTCGCATGCGCGAAATCAGCTTTTTTGCGAAACGCCATGCCGCGGCCGCTGCCACCGGGCCGGCCGCTGCCGCAAAGCCGACCAGCACAATGGTGTTCAGGTGGTCGCGAATAAAGGGCAGGTTGCCGAAGAAGTAGCCCGCCAGCACCAGCCCCACCACCCAGCCGAGCGCGCCGGCGATGTTATACAGCTGGAAGCGCGCCATGCCCATGTCAGATACACCGGCGACGAAGGGCGCAAAGGTACGGATCACCGGTAACCAGCGTGCCAGTACCACGGTCTTGCCGCCGTGCTTTTCAAAGAAGGCATGGGTCTTTTCCAGCGCTGCGCGATCCAGCCAGCGGTAGTTGTGCGTGAATGCGCGCGCACCGATGGCGCGTCCGATCAGGTAGTTGACCGTATTGCCAGTCACGGCTGCCAGCACCAGCACCAACATCAGCAGCGGCGCGCTCATCCCACCTTTCGCGCAGACCGCGCCGGCCATGAACAGCAGCGTGTCGCCCGGCAGGAAGGGAAAGACCACCAGGCCGGTCTCGGCAAAGACAATCGCGAACAACACCGCATAGACCAGCGAGCCGTGCAGCGCGAGCAGGCTCTCCAGTGATTTGTCGACATGCAGTATCAGGTCCAGCAGTTGCGAGAAGTCCATGGCCAGTGTCGGGGGAAGTGGTCACGCCTGCCAGCACTCATGCCCCCGGACCGCAGGGCATCGTGCACGCCAGGCACAAAAGCCCGGATGATACACGCAGCCCGCAGCGATATCCTGCGGAAATGACGGAGGTTTCGCTCGGTATAATCGCGTGATGAGCACCGCGACCCGAACCGAGCGCACCATCCGCCAGCTGCCCGACCAGCTGATCTCGCAAATCGCGGCCGGCGAAGTGATCGAACGGCCGTCGGCGGTCGTCAAGGAATTGCTCGAGAATGCGCTGGACGCCGGTTCGACACAGCTGACGGTACGTCTCGAGGCCGGTGGCGTGAAACGTATCGCGATCAGCGATAACGGCTGCGGGATACCGCCGGCACAAATGCCGCTGGCGCTCGCACGCCATGCGACCTCCAAGATCGCCAACCTGCACGACCTTGAAAACGTGACCACGCTGGGCTTCCGCGGCGAGGCGCTGGCATCGATCGCATCGGTGGCGCAACTGACGCTGACCTCGCGCACCGCCGATGAACCGCATGCATGGCAGATCGATGGACAGCGGCCGGACGCAACCAGCCCGGCGTCCGGCGGACCCGGTACGGTGGTCGATGTACAGGACTTGTACTTCAACACGCCGGCACGCCGAAAATTTCTTAAAACCGAACAGACCGAATACGGCCATTGCGTCGAGGTCGTGCGGCGCCTCGCGCTGGCCAGGCCCGATGTGCGCTTTACCGTCACCCACAACGGCAAGACCACCGAGCACTGGCAGGAAGCCGGCCTCGAGCAGCGCAGCGCGCAGATTCTCGGCGATGAATTCGCACAGGCGCGACTACCGCTGCAGGAAGCGGCCGGCCCGTTGACGCTGCAAGGCTTCGTTGGCCTGCCGACCGCTGCGCGCGGCCGCGCCGATTCGCAGTACTTCTATGTCAATGGCCGCTTCGTGCGCGACAAGCTGCTCACGCATGCAGTGCGCTCGGCCTATCAGGACGTGCTGCACGGCGACCGCTTCCCGTCCTATGTGCTGCAGCTGGAGCTCGACCCGGCACTGGTCGACGTGAACGTGCATCCGTCGAAGATCGAGGTGCGCTTCCGCGACAGCCGCGCAGTGCATCAGTTCGTGTTCCATGCAGTCAGCCGCGCACTGGCGAAGACATCGGCCAGTGAGCAAGGCGGCTCGCCGGCCCGGATGCCAGGCTCGGCGCCGTCGTCTGGCGGAACCCTGCCATGGGTCGCCATGCCGCAGCGGCAGGCATCGCTGATGGTCGCGCAAGACCCGGTGCTGTACGGCACGATGTTCACCGACGCGCTGGGCGGGTCGCCCGGCAATGCAGGCGAGGCACCCAGCACGTTGTCAGCACTGATTAACAAAGAAGCTGCCGGCGGCACCGGCACCGCCCCTGCTGCCTTCGCCAGATTCGGCACAGCCAATGCCGGCACGATGGACGCCGACCAAGACCACCCGCTCGGCTTTGCGCTCGCGCAGCTGCACGGCATCTACGTGCTCGCGCAAAACCGCGCCGGGCTGGTGCTGGTCGACATGCACGCGGCGCACGAACGCATCCTGTACGAGCAGTTCAAGCAGGCGCTCGACACCGATGCCGTGCAATTGCAGACCTTGCTGATACCGGTCACCTTCCACGCCGATCCGGTCGAGGTGGGCACCGTCGAAGAAAACGCATCGGTACTTGCCGCGCTCGGCTTCGATATCGCGGTGATGTCACCCACCACGCTGGCGGTGCGCGCGATCCCCGCGCTGCTGCGCAACAGCGATGCGCAAGCGCTGGCGCGCGACGTACTGCGCGACGTGCGTGAATTCGGCGGCTCGCAAGTGCTGGTCGAGCGCCGCAACGAGATGCTGGGCACGCTGGCATGCCACACGGCCGTGCGCGCGAACCGGCTGCTGACCGTGCCTGAGATGAATGCGCTGCTGCGCCAGATGGAAGCCACCGAGCGTTCGGACCAGTGCAACCACGGCCGGCCGACCTGGGTGCAGCTGGCGTTGTCCGATCTCGACAAGCTGTTCCTGCGTGGCCAGTAAGCCGACGCACTCTCCCCAGGCCTCCGACTTCATGAACCACGCACCGCAGCCGCAATTCGGGCATGCGCCCATCCTCGTGCTGGTCACGGCCATGCTGATGATGCAGCCACTGTCGACCGACCTGTATCTCGCGTCGCTGCCCAGCCTGGCCAGCGTGTTCGACGTGCCGGTGTCAACGGTGCAGCTGACGCTGACACTGTTCGTGATCGGCTTCGGCAGCGCGCAACTGATCGTCGGCCCCTTGTCGGATCGCTTCGGCCGCCGCCCTGTCGTGCTGACCGGCCTCGGCTTGTATGTCGCCGCCAGCGCGCTGTGCGGCCTCGCGCAATCCATCGACCTGCTGATCGCGGCGCGTTTCCTGCAGGCGCTGGGTTGCTGCGCCGCCGTGATGGTCGCCAGAGCGATCGTGCGCGATGCCTATGCGCCCGAGCACAGCGCGCGCGTGATTGCGCGTGCGAGCACCTGGATCTCGCTGGCGCCCATCATCGGCCCCATCCTCGGTTCATACTTGCAGGTCACGTTTGGCTGGCGCTCCACCTTTGTCGCGCTCGGCACTTTCTCCGCGTGCGTGATGGCGGCCTGCATCCTGCGCCTGCCGGAGACGAACGAACACAAGAACCCGCAAGCGACCAACCTGCGCGGACTGGTCGAGAACTACAAGCTGGTGTTGGGCTCGCGGGAGTTCTGGCTGTATGTGATGCCAGGGGCGCTGTCGTATGGCGGCATCTTCCTGTTCATCTCGGGCTCGAGCTTCGTACTGATCAAGGTACTGGGCGTGCCCACGCAATGGTTCGGCTTTTGCTTTGGCGCTGGCGTATCGGGCTACATGTCCGGCACCCTCGTCTGCCGCCGCCTGCTGAAAACCATCAGCGGCGAGCAGGCGCTGCGCATCGGCACGACGGTATCCATGGCTGCAGGGCTCTACTTCCTGATCGCGACACTGCTGGGACTGTGGCATTGGGCGATGGTGGTATTCGCGATGTTCTTTGCGATGGTTGCGCATGGCATCAACTTTCCGGTCACGCAGTCAGGCGCGGTGTCACCGTTCCCGAAACAGGCCGGCACCGCTGCCGGATTGATGGGCGCGATCTTCATGGCCTTTGCCTTCGTGATCGGCAGCATCGTCGGCGCGACGCACAATGGCACGCTGTATCCGCTGGCCATCTTCTCGGCCGTGCTGGGCGGCCTGAATTTTCTGTCGGTGCGGCTGATTGCCAAGCGCGCCGAGTTTGCCTGAGCGGCGCGCCGTGACCCGCAACGCCAAACCACTGGCCGTGGCCATCATGGGGCCGACCGCGTCGGGCAAGACGGCGGCTGCGCTCGAGATCGCGAAGCACCTGCCCTGCGAGATCATTTCCGTCGATTCCGCGCTCATCTATCGCGGCATGGACATCGGCAGCGCAAAACCGACGCTGCAAGAGCGCGCCGCCGTGCCGCACCACCTGATCGACACGCTGGACCCGACGGCATCGTATTCGGTGATGCAGTTCAGGGACGATGCAATCCGCATTGCCGGCGAGATCATCGGACGCGGCAAGCTGCCGGTGCTGGTCGGCGGCACCATGTTGTACTTCAAGGGCTTGCGCGACGGCCTCGACGACCTGCCGCAGGCCGACCCGGCACTGCGCGCGCAGATCGACATGGAAATCGCGCGACATGGTGTACCTGCACTGCACCGTAGACTCGCCGAGGTTGATGCTCCCACCGCAGCGAGACTGAAGCCAACGGACACGCAGCGCATACAGCGCGCGATGGAAATCTACCTGTTGACCGGCCAGCCCATGTCGTCGCTACTGGCGAAGGCACCACGCCCTGAGCTGCCTTTCGAATGGATGGGGATCGCGCTCGAGCCCTCGGATCGCAGTGTCCTGCACCAGCGCATCGCGCAACGCTTCGACGCCATGCTCGCGGCCAGCCCCGGCCTGCTGGATGAGGTAAACATGCTGCGCGCACGCGGCGACCTGCATCCGGGCTTGCCGTCGATGCGCTGCGTAGGCTACCGACAAGCCTGGGAATATCTGGATGGACAGTACGACTTGCCGACGATGCGCGACAAAGGCATCGCCGCCACTCGCCAACTGGCCAAACGCCAGCTGACCTGGCTGCGCAGCATGGATGACCGGATCGTGATCGATTGCCTCGCCCCGGACGCGCCCGCGCAGGTACTGGCAAAACTGCAAGAAATGCTGCCGGCGACACTTGGTTGACAGAGCGCACCGCCGCCGTCATAATTTCTGGCTTCGTGGTGATATAGCTCAGCTGGTTAGAGCACAGCACTCATAATGCTGGGGTCGGTGGTTCAAGTCCACCTATCACCACCAAAAGGTTTGCCAAGCCGTTGATTCCATTGGGATCAGCGGCTTTTTTGTTGCGTTGCGTCCAAACTTGCCAATTACCCTCAATCCGCTTACCCTGCGCTGATGGGCACCATGAACATTTCACTGCCGGATTCGCTGCAGTCCTTCGTGGACGAGCAAGCCACTGAGCGCGGTTTCGAGACCAGCAGCGAATACCTCAGCGAACTGATCAGACGCGAACAGGACCGTGTCGCGCTGCGCGCCCTTCTTCTGGAGGGGGCGCAATCCCGTCCCGGCGCCACAGCAAACGAAGCGTTTTTCGACGCGCTCCGCGAGCGCGCGCGTCAAGCACGCTGATTTGACAATCCCGCTTGAAAGCCAAGGTCGTCACCCCCCGCGAACTTGCAGTTCGCGATATCGACGATGCAATATCCTGGCTGATCGAGCAGGAATCTTCCGATTCCGCACTGCGATTTATCGATGCACTTGAGCGTGCCTTCGATCATATCAGCCGCCACCCCGCAATCGGCTCCCCGAGACTGGCCAACGAACTCGGCTTGACCGATGTACGTACTTGGCTCGTAACGCGTTTTCCCTTTATCGTCTTTTATATCGATCGCCCGGACCATATTGATGTATGGCGGGTGCTTCACGAGAGGCGAGACATACCGGACAGCTTGAGGCCTGTGCTCACCGACAGCGGGAATTAATCCCCTTTTGAAAACAAGTTCTTCGATTAGTCGGCAATACCCGCAAGAGCGCAAGGAAATCCCCTCCGGCAGACTGCGGCGACAAAAAGTAGAATTTCGTCCATCCGAGGGGCACTCCATGAAGAGGCTGAGATTCACCGATGGCCGGATCATGGACGCCCCAATTCATCATGGGGTATCACCATCGGGCAGAGACATGAATCAACAGAGTTCAGCGGTCATTGAGTTGCGAGATCTGCATCTCGAAACCGACATCGGAACCTACGGTCCCAACGACACCAAGCCAGACATCCACCTGCTCGATCTGACGCTGGGGATTGAGATCAGCCAGGTTCTTGTTCCCACCGATGGCATGGCCCATGTATTTGACTATGACCCATTGATCGTGGAAATAGATCGTCTCGCCGCAGACGGCCATTACGAAACCCAAGAGCGGCTCATCACGCGCATTGCAAGTGCATGCGCAGCCTACCCGGCGATCAAGCATATGGAGATTTGCCTCAGAAAGTCACCGGTGAGATTGGGGAGCGGTTCGCTCGGCGTCCGGCTGACGCTTGATGAAAGCGCGACCGATGCGATCCGACCTGCTCGGAGCATGAGCCGCTGACTACCGAAGCAAGGACCATGGCTCAAGGTCGCATCAAACGGCTTCAGTCAGAAGCGCGCTCGCAATCACAGTCGTTCGCACCGGCAGAGCTGCCAGTTTGCGGTCTCTGTGATCGCCCCATCCCACCGTCGCTGCAAGACGCTCACCATTTGATTCCCAAATCGCGAGGTGGCGTCATCACGGTATTCATGCACCGAGCCTGCCACAAGCAAGTGCATGCGTTGTTTACCGAAACAGAATTGGCGCGAAACTACTCAAGCACACAGGCGCTGCGCGCGCATCCGGACATCGCCAGATTCATCCACTGGGTTCAAGACAAACCGATCGACTTCCATCCGCCGACAAGACGTAGTCGGAGCAAAGGGCGGGCTTGAACATTTCGAGGGTAGCCAGCTGCACAGCCCGCGGGAGGGTGCTTACAACCAACAGCGTGCGTCAGCATCAGGCTCGGAGCTACGGGCACGCTTATCGTTTCGCGGATCTCTTCAGCAGGAACGCCGGAATCTGAATTTCGACGTCGCGCGGTTGCGGCGTCGCTGTTACCTCGGTCTTGGGCGCGGCCAGGCCAATGTCCTTGTCGGACAGCTCCATGTCGAGCTTCTTCGCATACAGCTTCAGCAAGCGCGCCAGTTCCTGTTCGCTGTTGAAGTGCTGGAACTCCGAGCGTTCGATGGCCGTGATCTGTCGAGGCGTCATCCCGGACAGACGGGAGACATCCGCGATTTCCAGCCCGAGGGCCATCCTGCGATCACTGAGCTTCTTGCCAATCATCGACGCACATGTTCTAGTGAACGTGCGCCGATGATAGCCATAATGCGTTGATTTGGTGCAAGAATTTTGTAGGCAATGGGAAATTTTTTGCCGAATTGGCTACTTTATCGAAAACAGTTTTCGGCCATGAAACGGACTGTCGCCGCGTCAAGCGCCAGCCGCTACCGCCGTTTGCGGCAGGCCGACGACGAAACGCGCCCCGCCGCCCGGCCTCAGGCCGGCGCGGATGAAGCCGCCATGCAAGGCGAGCACCTCGCGGCACAGCCATAGCCCGAGGCCGATGCCCTCGGTCTTCGTGGTCTGGAACACGTCGAACACCGACTCCAGCTGCGAGGGGTCGATGCCGGGACCATTGTCCTCGACCACCAGCTCCGTATGCGGGCCGGCGACGGCGCACGAGATCCAGATGCGGCGCCCCTGTGGTCTGTCCATCACGGCGTCGATCGCATTGTTGACGAGATTGAGCAGCACCATCTGCAGCTGCGATTCATCGGCGAAGACGGGGACGTCAACCGCGATCGCAAGCTCGACATGTATGGCGCCGCTTTCCAGCCGCGGCTGCACCAGGCCCAGTACCTCATCGACCGCCGCTCGCAGCCGCAGGCTGACCGGGCTTTTTTCTCGGTTGTTGATGAACCGCTTCAGGCGCTGCACGATCGATGATGCCCGGCGGCTGCCCTCGAGGATATTCAGCAGCCGCTGCTGGCGCTGCTCGTCCGGCAGCTTGTCGAGATCATCGCGCATCAGGATCTGCGCATTCAGCTGTATGGCTGCCAGAGGCTGGCTGACCTCGTGCGCGAGCGCCGCCGAGAACATGTTGAGGTTGCGGGTCTTGTTGGCAACCGTCAACGCCTGCAGTAGTTGCTGCTTCTCGTCGATGCTCCGTTGCAGCGACTGGTTCAGCTGCCGGATCATCTGGTTCTCGCCTTCGGCCTGGTTCAGACTGGCCATGGTGGATTCCAGCGTGCGATTGGCCGCGTCTTCCAGCTGCAATACCCGCTCGAAGAAGAAGTTATTGATCGAGAAGACCAGCAGGAAGGTGGCCAATGTCGGCAGCAGGCGCGACAAGGTCAGCAGCAGGTTTTCCTGGTGCACGTGCTCGAGGCTGTCGATGTCCGACGTGACCAGCAATGCTGCGCGAGCGATCAGCATCAGGAATATCAGCGTCGCAATCGCCAGCGTGATGCGCAACTGGCTGGATTTATGGATGCGCTGGATAGAGCGAGTCTCGATGATCAGCCACAGGGATGCCGCCGCATAGATGCAGGTCGAATAGGTGGCGCGAAGGACGTAATAACTGCTGCCCAACTGGCGAATCACGTCGAACACGACTGCAGCCGCGATCACGCCCAACACCAGCCACAGCTTCAGCCGGCGCGTCAGCGGTGCACGAAACAAGCGCAGCGCAGCGCACATCATCAGGCTGGCGCACCAGCCAAAAACGTTCATCGCCGTCACCACATAGCCTGGCGCATTCGGCACCAGACCGGCGAGCACGAAATTGATCGTCAGGCAGGCAATCGCTGCCGGCCAGTAGACGCTGATGTGCTTGAGCAGGCGATCGCGTGAGCGCGGCGCGAACTCCAGCAACAGCCCGAGGTAAAGGAAAGCCAGGACGAAACCCAGCAGTTCGGTCGACATACGCGGAATTTGATGCTTGAAACTTGTCCAATCGCATCACTTTACCAGTGCCGGACCGTGATTCCCTGCACGACAGCCGCTGAAAAACGATGGCTGAGCCTGCTATACTTTTCGGCATTCCACCCCGATCGCGGCCACTTGCCGTCGTCTTTCCCCTGAAAATCCTGCGGGAAGCCGGCCGCCGCGCTCCACCCCAGATGCAAAAAAAGCTATTCATCAAGACCTTCGGCTGCCAGATGAACGAGTACGACTCGGACAAGATGGCCGATGTGCTGAACGTTGCCGAAGGCCTGGTCCGCACCGATACGCCCGAGGATGCGGACATCATCCTGTTCAATACCTGCTCGGTCCGCGAGAAGGCTCAGGAGAAAGTGTTTTCCGACCTCGGCCGCGCGCGTGACCTGAAAAAGAAAAAGCCCGGCCTCGTGATCGGCGTCGGCGGCTGCGTCGCGTCGCAGGAGGGCAAGGCGATCGTCAGCCGTGCGCCCTATGTCGATGTGGTGTTCGGCCCGCAGACCCTGCACCGCTTGCCCGAATTGCTGCAGCAGCGCCGAACCAGCGGCCGTCCGCAAATCGACATCAGCTTCCCCGAGATCGAGAAATTCGACCACCTGCCGCCGCCGCGGGTCGACGGTGCGAGCGCCTATGTGTCGATCATGGAGGGTTGCAGCAAGTACTGCAGCTATTGTGTGGTGCCGTATACCCGCGGCGAGGAAGTGTCACGCCGCTTCGACGACGTACTGGCGGAGGTGGCGGCGCTGGCCGAGCAAGGCGTGCGCGACATCACGCTGCTGGGACAGAATGTCAACGCGTATCGCGGCGTGATGGCCGATGGCGAGATCGCCGACTTCGCGCTGCTGATCGAATATATCGCCGAATTCGACGGCATCGAACGCATACGCTATGTGACCAGCCACCCGAAGGAAATGACGCAGCGGCTGATCGATACCTATGCGAAAGTGCCCAAGCTGGTGAACCATCTGTACCTGCCGGCCCAGCATGGCTCGGACAAGATCCTGGCCGCGATGAAGCGTGGTTACACCGCGCTGGAATACAAGTCCGTGATCCGTCGTTTGCGCGAAGTTCGGCCCGATCTTCCGGTGTCGTCCGATTTCATCGTCGGCTTCCCCGGCGAGACCGATGCCGATTTCGATGCGCTGATGAAGCTGATCGATGACGTAGGCTTCGACAACAGTTTCTCGTTCATCTTCAGCCCGCGCCCCGGCACGCCGGCCGCCAATCTGACTGATGACACGCCACATGACGTAAAACTGGCGCGCCTGCAACAGCTGCAGAAAGTCATTGCCGACAATACCCGCCGCTATTCCGACGCGATGGTCGGCAGCGTGCAGCGCGTGCTGGTCGAGGGACCGTCGAAGCGCGACGAACAGGAATTGCAGGGCCGCAGCGAAAACAACCGCGTCGTCAACTTTGACGGCGGGCCGCAGGCGAAACGTTTGATAGGCCAGTTTGTCGATGTGAAGATCACCGACAGCCACCCGTTCTCGCTGCGTGGCGAGATCCAGATCCTGTCGTGCGCCGCTGACGGCCATGACCTGAACCCGAGCCCAGATTCTTGAAGACATCCAACACCGCGACCCGCGCCGGCAACGCGACCCTGCATTTCGCGCCCGACCCGATCGACAATACCCGGCTCGCCAACCTGTGCGGGCCGCTCGATGAGAACCTGAGGCAGATCGCGGCCGCGCTGGACGTGACCATCTTCCGGCGCGGCGAGCGCTTCATCGCCGACGGTTCCAATGCCGCGCGTGCGGTCGAGATGCTGGCGCGCTTTTACGATGCGGCCGACAAGCCGGTGTCGGTTGAAGACATACAGCTGGCACTGGTCGAGCAACGCGCCAGCCACGCCGTGAGCGCGGAGAAGCCCGCGATCCTCGCGAAAAAGAACGACGACGAATCGCCGGCCGACAGCCCGGTGCTGAAGACACGCCGCAGCGACCTGCGCGGACGTACGCCGCACCAGAGCCAGTACCTGAAAAACATCCTCGAACATGACGTGACCTTCGGCATCGGTCCGGCCGGCACCGGCAAGACCTATCTTGCTGTTGCGTGCGCGGTCGATGCGCTGGAGCGTGACGCAGTGCGCCGCATCGTGCTGACCCGCCCCGCGGTCGAGGCCGGCGAGCGCCTGGGCTTCCTGCCCGGTGATCTCGCGCAAAAGGTCGATCCTTATCTTCGCCCGCTGTATGACGCGCTGTATGACCTGCTCGGCTTCGACCGCACGCAGAAAATGTTCGAAAAACAGGCGATCGAGATCGCGCCGCTGGCCTATATGCGCGGCCGTACGCTGAACCATGCGTTCATCATCCTCGACGAGGCGCAGAACACGACGCCGGAGCAGATGAAGATGTTCCTCACGCGCATAGGCTTCGGCAGCAAGGCGGTGGTCACCGGTGACGTCACGCAGGTCGACTTGCAGCGCGGCCAGAAAAGCGGCCTGGTGGATGCGCTGCAGGTGCTGGAATCGGTGCGCGGCATCGCGTTCACCCGCTTCACGTCCGCCGATGTCGTGCGCCACCCGCTGGTGGGACGCATCGTCGATGCCTATGATGCTGCCACGGCGGCGGCCGCCGCCGCTGCGCTACGCAATGCCAAGAAAAAATAAACTCTCGCTGTCCGTGCAGTTCGCCGACCGGCGCCTGGCCGACGCACTGCCGCGTCCGCAGATCCGGCGCTGGGTGCAGGCTGCGCTGATGGCGCCGGCCGAACTGACGATACGCTTCGTCGATGCCGACGAAGGACGCATGCTGAACCGCGATTACCGCGGCAAGGACTATGCGACCAATGTGCTGACATTTGCGTATGCGGACGGCGAACCGGTGAATGACGACGATCCGGTGCAGGCCGACATCGTGCTGTGCACGGATGTGCTGCTGGCCGAGGCCGGCGAGCGCAAATTGCCGCTGGCGCAGCATGCGGCCCACCTGATCGTGCATGGCGTGCTGCATGCGCAGGGCTACGACCACGAGCACGACAACGAAGCGGTCGAGATGGAGCAGCTGGAAACCGAGATCCTCGCCGGGTTGGGGATGCCGGACCCGTATGGAGATCGCTGAAGGGAAGCGCTGAATGACGCCGACGATGCCCGCGTCCGGCAATACCCCTGGGCAAACCAGGGTCTGCCCGCGAATTTGCGGTATGCTGTCCTCTTCGTGACTCTGGCTTACAGCCAAATGCAAGACTATCCCCCAGGCAGCCGCGCTGCTGATGCCAGGGCGCAGCAGAAAGCGCCCGTCAAGCCGCACCGCTCGCTGTTCGAGCGCCTGAGCGCGCTGATTTCCCCTGAACCTGAAAATCGCAGCGAGCTGCTCGAGCTGCTGCATGATGCGCATGAGCGCAACCTGATCGACGCCGATGCGATGTCGATGATCGAAGGCGTGTTTCAGGTGTCCGATCTCGCCGCGCGCGACATCATGATCCCGCGCTCGCAGATGGACGTGGTCGACATCGCGAAGCCCATCGAAGACTGGCTGCCGATGGTATTGGCCACCGCGCATTCGCGTTTCCCGGCCGTCGACGGCGACCGTGACAAGGTGATCGGCATTCTGCTGGCCAAAGACCTGCTGCGCTACTACGCTGAAGATTCATTCGACGTGCGCGACATGTTGCGTCCGGCAGTGTTCATTCCCGAATCCAAGCGACTGAACGTGCTGCTGCGCGATTTCCGCGCCAACCGCAACCACATCGCGATCGTCGTCGATGAGTATGGTGGCGTGGCCGGCCTGATCACGATCGAGGATGTGCTGGAACAGATCGTCGGCGACATCGAGGATGAATACGACTTCGATGAAGAAGAAGACAATGTGCTGCTGGTGAAAGACGGTGATGTCGGCCCGCGCTGGCGCGTGAAGGCGCTGACTGAGATCGAGCAGTTCAACGAGGCTCTCGACACGCAACTGGCGAGCGACGATGTCGACACCATCGGTGGCATGGTCGCGAACCATCTGGGCCGCATGCCACGCAAGGGCGAAACATTCGATATGCAGGGGCTGCGCTTCGAGGTGCTGCGGGCTGATGCGCGGCAAGTGCATGTGCTGCTGGTCGAGAAATTGCCGCCCCGGCGCGACGACATCGCTGGTTGATGACGGCCCGCCTGCATCCCGTCCCCATTGCCGCGCCGCTGCGTGGCGCACGCCTCACCTTCCCATGGCAGCCGTAATGAGGACGCCGGCCCTGGCGCTGCTGCTGGCGATGCTGGCCGGCGCATCGACCGTGTTTGCATTCGCGCCGTATGGCTGGTGGGTGCTCCAGGAGCTGGCGCTGGCCGTGCTGTTCCTGCTGGTGCTGCAGTCGACGTCAACCCGCGCCGCGTTCCGGCTCGGCTGGGGCTTTGCGTTCGCGGCACTCGCAACCGGCACGCACTGGCTGTATGTCAGCATGCATGACTACGGGCATATGCCCGCCGCGATCGCGGCACTGGCGGTGCTGCTGCTCGCGGCGGGCCTCGCGTTGCTGTACGGTGCGGCGCTCGCGCTCGCGTACCGTCTGTCGCGCGGCCGCAGTGCCGCATTGAGCGCCTTGCTGTTGCTGCCGGCGTGCTGGATGCTGGCCGACTGGGTACGTGCATGGATCTTCACCGGCTTTCCGTGGCTGGCGACGGGCTATGCGCACAGCGACAGTCCGCTCGCAGGTTATGCGCCCTTGCTGGGCGTATATGGCGTTGGCTGGCTGGCGGCAGTGCTGGCGGCTACGCTCAGCGTGTCGTTCGCCGCGCGCCGTCCGCAGGCGCTGGCGCTGGCGTTGCTGGTGCTGATACCGGCGGGCGGTCAGGCCTTGAAAGGCATCGCATGGACGCGGCCGCAGGGCGCAGTGATCAGCGTGCGCCTGTTGCAGGGCAATGTGCCGCAGGACATGAAGTTCAGCCGCGAACAGCTGGCGGTATCGCTGTCGCTGTACCAGCGCATGATCAGCGCGCAGCCTGCGGACCTGATCGTCACGCCCGAGACTGCGCTGCCGATGCTGGCGACACAGCTGCCCGACGGCTATCTCGACCAGCTCGCGCAATTCGGCCGACAGAGCGGCAGCAAGCTGTTGGTGGGTGTACCGTGGACTACGGGACCCGGCCTCTACTTCAACAGCGTGATCGGCATTGCCGATGGCAATGCGCTGGCGTATCGCTACGACAAGCACCACCTGGTGCCGTTCGGCGAATTCATCCCGCCTGGCGCGCGCTGGTTCGTTGACCTGATGCAGATGCCGCTTGGTGACTTTGGCCGTGGCGACCTGGTGCAGCCGCCTTTCGTCGTGAATGAACAGGCGGTGCTGCCCAACATCTGCTACGAAGACTTGTTCGGCGAAGAGATCGCTGCGCAGATGGCCGCCGCCGCCGACCGCGGCACACCGGTCGCCAGCATCCTGCTGAACATTTCCAATATTGCATGGTTCGGCAACACCATTGCGCTGCCGCAGCATTTGCAGGTGTCCCGCATGCGTTCGCTCGAGACCGGCAGGCCGATGCTGCGCGCGACCAACACTGGCGCGACCGCGGTGATCGATGCGCGCGGCCAGGTCAGCGCGCTGCTGCCGCCTTTCACCGAAGGCACACTGACAGCGCGCGTGCAGGGCATGCAGGGGCTGACGCCCTATGTCCGCTTTGGCAATACGCTGCCGGTCGGACTGGCATTGGCGCTGCTGCTGGCGGTCTGGCTGAATGGCCGCCGACAAGGCCAAAGCGGTTAAAATCTCAGGCTTTATTCCATTCTGGACAACCACGTCCGTGGTCCCCCGAACATGCTGACTTTTCAACAGGTGATCCTGAAGCTTCAGGCGTACTGGGATGCGCAAGGCTGCGCGCTGCTGCAACCGTATGACATGGAGGTCGGCGCCGGCACCTCGCATACCGGCACCTTCCTGCGCGCGATCGGCCCCGAGCCCTGGCGCGCCGCGTATGTGCAGCCGTCGCGCCGCCCGAAGGATGGCCGCTACGGTGAAAACCCGAACCGCATGCAGCACTACTACCAGTACCAGGTCGTGCTGAAGCCGGCGCCGGAAAACATTCTCGATCTCTACCTCGGCTCGCTGGAAGCACTCGGCCTGAAGCTGACCGAGAACGATGTGCGCTTCGTCGAAGATGACTGGGAAAACCCGACACTGGGCGCGTGGGGCCTGGGCTGGGAAGTGTGGCTGAATGGGATGGAGGTCACGCAGTTCACCTACTTCCAGCAAGTCGGCGGCCTCGACTGCAAGCCGGTACTGGGCGAGATCACTTACGGTATCGAGCGTCTGGCGATGTACCTGCAGGGCGTCGAGAATGTGTTCGATCTGGTCTGGACCGAATGGGAAGAAAACGGCGTGAAGAAGTCGCTCAGCTATGGCGACGTGTTCCACCAGAATGAGGTCGAGCAATCGACGTTCAACTTCGAGCACTCGAACACCGAGTTCCTGTTCTCGCTGTTTACCAACTATGAAGCCGAAGCCAAGCGCCTGCTGGAAGTGCCGCTCGCGCTGCCGGCGTATGAAATGATCCTGAAGGCCGCGCATACCTTCAACCTGCTGGATGCGCGCGGCGCGATCTCGGTCACCGAGCGTGCCGCCTATATTGGCCGCATCCGCAACCTGTCGCGCGCGGTCGCGCAAGCCTATTACGCATCGCGCGAGGCATTGGGCTTCCCGATGTGCGGTGCGCAGTCGGACCATGTACGTCAAGCGGCCTGAAGCACAGTACAAAGCAGAACAGGATTCCAAGAGCACAACATGAAGCAAACACTGCTGGTCGAACTGCTGACCGAAGAATTGCCGCCGAAAGCGCTGGCCAAACTGGGCGATGCCTTTGCCACCGCGATGTTCAACGGCCTGAAGGGTCGAGCATTGCTTGATGACGACGCAAGCTTCATCGCTTATGCGTCGCCGCGCCGCCTTGCGGTGTCGATTGCCGGCGTGCGCAGCGTGTCTCCGGACAAGCAGATCCGCGAAAAAGTGCTGCCCGTGACGGTCGCGCTCGACAAGGACGGCAACCCGGCTGCGCCGCTGTCGAAGAAGCTGGCCGCACTGGCCGCGACCGCTGGCCGCGACAGTATCGCGCTGTCGGAACTGGAACGTGCCAGCGACGGCAAGGCCGACAGCTTTTTCTTCAGCTATACCGCCCCCGGCCAGGCGCTGGCCGCCGGACTGCAGACCACGCTGGAAGAGGCTATCGCAAAACTGCCGATACCGAAGGTGATGAGTTACCAGCGACCGGATGGCGACACCGTGCAATTCGTGCGCCCGGTGCACGGCATCATCGCGCTGCTCGACGACGCCATCGTGCCGTTGTCGCTGCTCGGACTGCAGTCGGGACGCAGCACGCTTGGCCATCGCTTCCTCGGCAAGCGCGGTGCATTGAACATCGCCGGCGCAACCGCCTATGCGGCCACGCTGCAGGAAGAAGGCAAGGTCATCGCCAGCTTCGGCGCGCGCAAGGAAAAGATCCGTGCCGCATTGCAGGCAAAGGCCGGTGCCGACCAGATCCTGATGCCGGAAAGCTTGCTCGATGAAGTGACGGCGCTGGTCGAATGGCCGGTGGTCTATGAATGCAAGTTCGATGATGCATTCCTTGCGGTGCCGCAGGAATGCCTGATCCTGACGATGCAGACCAACCAGAAGTATTTCGCGCTGACCGACAACGACGGCAAGCTGCGCTCGCGCTTCCTGATCGTCTCCAACATCGAGACCGCTGATCCGCGTCACATCATCGGCGGCAATGAGCGCGTGGTGCGTCCGCGGCTGTCGGATGCGAAGTTCTTCTTCGAACAGGACAAGAGGAAATCACTGTTCGACCGCCTGCCGGGCCTGGACAGCGTGGTCTATCACAACAAGCTCGGCTCGCAGGCACAGCGCAATGGCCGCGTGGTCGCACTGGCTGCGGCGATCGCCGATGCGCTGCATGCCGATGTGAAGCTGGCGCAGCGCGCAGCCCAGTTGTCGAAGGCCGACCTGCTCACCGACATGGTCGGCGAGTTCCCCGAGCTGCAGGGCATCATGGGCACGTATTACGCGAAGCATGACGGCGAGGATGCCGAAGTCGCGACCGCGATCAGCGAGCATTACCAGCCGCGCTTTGCCGGCGATGCGCTGCCGAGCACGCGCACCGGCACCATCGTCGCGCTGGCCGACAAGCTCGAGACGCTGGTCGGCATCTGGGGCATCGGCCTCGCGCCGACCGGCGACAAGGATCCGTTCGCGCTGCGCCGCCATGCGCTGGGCATCCTGCGCATGCTGGTTGAGCAGCGCCTGCCGCTGTCGATCTCGCATCTGCTCGCGCTGGCGACGAAGCAATTCGCTGGTAATGCGAACTTCAATGACCCGAGCGCTGACGTGCAAGCCTTTGTCTATGACCGCCTGCGCGGCCTGCTGCGCGAGCGCGGCTTTGCGCAGGATGCGGTCGAGGCCGTGGTCGCGCCGGCACCGGATCGTCTCGACGACATCATCGAGCGGCTGGATGCGGTGAAGGCCTTCGCGGCGCTGCCGGAAGCCGAATCGCTGGCGGCTGCCAACAAGCGCATCACCAATATCCTGAAAAAGAACGAGGGCGCGGTCGGCGAGGTTCAGCCTGCACTGCTGGCCGAGGCCGCCGAGCAGCGCCTGTACGGTGCGATGACGGATACCCGCACTGCGGTCGACAAGGCGTTTGCCGGCGGCGATTTCGCGGCGACGCTGAAGGCACTGGCCGCGCTGCGCGATGATGTCGACGCGTTCTTCAATGACGTGATGGTGATGGCCGAGGATGCGGCGCTGCGCGCGAACCGCCTCGCGCTGCTGGGCGCGCTGCACGCGATGATGAACCGCGTGGCCGATATCTCGAAGCTGGCCGCCTGAGTACTGCGGAGAACTCTCCTCCATGCCGCAACCAGCGACCACGCCCATCAAGCTCGTCATCCTCGATCGCGACGGGGTGATCAACCATGACTCGGACCAGTACATCAAGTCACCGGCCGAGTGGCGGCCGATCGCGGGCTCGCTGGAAGCCATCGCGCGCCTGAACCAGCACGGCTATACGGTGGCCGTGGCCACCAACCAGGCAGGTGTCGCGCGCGGATTGTTCGACATGAAGACGCTCAATGCGATCCACCAGAAGCTGCACAGCAGCGCGCAGGCGGCGGGTGCACATATCGATGCCATCTTCTTCTGCCCGCATGCGGCCGAGGAGTACTGCGACTGCCGCAAGCCACGTCCCGGCATGCTGAAGTCGATAGGCCAGCGCTTCGAGGTCGACCTGCGCAGTGTGCCGATGGTCGGCGATTCCTTGCGCGACCTGCAGGCCGGCTTCGAGGTCGGTTGCGCGCCCTACCTGGTGCGAACCGGCAAGGGCGAGCGCACGATGGAGAAAGGCGGCCTGCCGCCCGGCACGCAAGTGTTCGACAATCTCGCGGCCGTGGTCGACCGTCTGCTGCACATGGACGCCGTCGCGCTGGAAACCGCTGAGATGGCCCGCACCGCCCTCGGGCGCAAGAAATGAATCCGTCCCCTGACCCTCTCCGCATGAAACCGCCAATGCCGGCCTCCGCCGCCTCCGCTGAAGGCCTGCGCGGTTCGCTGCTGCGCTCGGCGCTGTTCGCGCTGCTGATCATCATCGCGACCGTGGTGTGGGCGATTGCCTGCTTCGGCTTCCTGCTGCTGCCGTATCGCCAGCGCTATTACATGATCACGCGCTGGAATGTGTTCATCACGCAGGCGGCGCGCGTGGTATGTGGCATCGAATGGGAAGTACGTGGCATGGAGAACCTGCCGGATGCGCCGGTGATCCTGCTGTCCAAGCATCAGTCGGCGTGGGAGACCATCTTTTACTGCTGGCTGATGCCGCGTCCGCTGATTTTCGTGTTCAAGAAATCGCTGCTCTACATTCCGTTCTTTGGCTGGGGACTGGCGATGCTGCGCATGATCGCGATCGACCGCAGCAAGGGCCGTGATGCGATGGCGCAGGTGATCGAAGTCGGCAAATGTCGCCTCGATGACGGCCAGTGGGTGATCATGTTCCCCGAGGGCACGCGCACACCGGTCGGCGGCCAGGGCAAGTACAAGGCCGGCGGCGCCATCCTCGCGGTGGGCACGGGTGTGCCGGTGGTACCGATCGCGATGAATTCCGGCGACTGCTGGCCGCGCAATGCGTTCGTGAAGAAGCCGGGCAAGATCATCGTATCGATCGGCAAGCCGATTCCGTCCACTGGCCGCGCACCGGGCGAATTGATGGCCGAGGTGGAAAATTGGATAGAATCCGAAATGCGCGTGATCACGCCCGGTGCCTATGCGCTCAAGGCCGAGGCCGGATCCGCGGCTGCAGCAGCCCCCATCACCCACGGACAGTGAAGCGATGTCGCTGAAGCAATTCCTGCGCAAGAGATTCGTCGATCCCAACCAGCTGTCGCTGGAGGACTTGTTCGGTGAAACCCCGAGCGCCGACGCACCGCCGCCGTCCACCGTTCCCGACACCCCGATCCCGCCTGGTCACCGCCGGCTGCGCCTTGATGGGCTGGCCTTTGATTACCGGCTGCTGCGCTCCAAGCGCAAGACCATCGGCTTCCTGATCGATGATGATGGCCTGCGCGTCACCGCGCCGCGCTGGGTGACGGTGGCCGAGATCGAATCGGCGATCACCTCCAAGCAACAGTGGATCTTCAGGAAGATCAATGAGCAGCGCGAGCGCTCGGTGCGCCGGCTGCAGCCGCCGATGGAGTGGCGTGATGGCGCCCGCCTGCCCTACCTCGGCACCGACATCACGGTGCGTGTGGCCGAACCCGGTTCGGCGGCCATCGCTGGCACGGCCGGCATACGTTTCGATGAAGATGCGCGCGAATTGCATGTGAGCCTGCCGGTATCGTCCACCGAGCAGCAGCTGAAAGACCGGGTGCAGGGCTGGCTGCAGAGCGAGGCGCGCCGTGTGTTTGCGGAGCGGCTGGCGATCTATGCGGAAAAGCTGGGCGTGAGCTTCAAGAGCTTTGCGCTGTCGTCGGCATCGACGCAATGGGGCTCATGCACTGCCGATGGCCGCATCCGGCTGAACTGGCGGCTCATGCATTTCGCGCTGCCCAATATCGATTACGTGGTCGCGCATGAGCTGTCGCACCTGCGCGAGATGAACCATGGACCGCAGTTCTGGGCCACCGTGCAATCGGTGCTGCCGGAATTCGAAAGCGCGCGCAAGGCCTTGCGCGACCATGAGCCGGACACGCTGCCGGCTTTTTAAACGTCGCTGCGACCGCGCTGCGCCAGTCTGCGCGCCAGATTCACATAGGGTTCCAGCGCCACGGCCTCCGGCCTGTCCTGCGGGTTGATGCCGGCATCGATCAGCTCGTTTTCAACAAACAATCCGGACAGGCAGTTGCGTATCACCTTCCTGCGCTGCGAGAAGGCTTTCGTCACCACCTGCTCGAGCAGCGTCTGCTCACAGGCCAGTGGCTGCGCGATCGGCACCATGCGCACGATGGCTGAGTCCACCTTCGGCGGCGGATCAAAAGCCTCGGGCGGCACGATGAACAACAAATCCATCCGGTAGCGCCATTGCAGCATCACCGACAGGCGCCCATAGTCGCGACTGCCCGGCGCGGCCACCATGCGCTCGACCACTTCCTTTTGCAGCACGAAGTGCTGGTCGATCACCTGATCCGCGTAATCAGCGAGATGGAATAGCAGCGGGCTGGAGATGTTGTAAGGCAGGTTGCCGACCACGCGCAGGCGACGCACTGTGCTGTCCCCGGTGTCGCCGTTGGCGGACTGGCCTGCGATCGATCCGAAATCGAATTGCAGCGCGTCGCCCGAATGGATCTGCAGCTTGTCCGCGCTGAACTGCTTCTTCAGCAAAACCACCAGGTCACGGTCGAGCTCGACCACTTGCAGGTGCTTCAGATGCGCGAGCAGCAGGCGCGTCATCGCGCCCTGGCCCGGGCCGATCTCGACCATCAGGTCATCGGGCTGCGGCGCAATCGCGCGAATGATCTCGTGCAGCACATTCTGGTCGGTCAGGAAATTCTGGCCGAAGCGCTTCTTGGGGATGTGTTTCATGCGTAGAGGTACGGGGTCGACGCCGATCAGCGGCGGCTCATCGCCATGTCGGCAGCGACGCGGATCGCGACGGCCATGCTTTCGCTATCGGCCTCACCCAGACCGGCAGCGGCCAGATCGAGCGCGGTGCCATGGTCGACCGAGGTACGGATGATGGGCAAGCCGAGGGTGATGTTCACGCCATGGCCGAAGGTCGCATACTTCAGCACCGGCAGTCCCTGGTCGTGGTACATGGCCAGCACGCAATCGGCCTGCTCGATATGACGTGGCTGGAACAGCGTGTCGGCCGGATAGGGTCCGGACACTCGCCAGCCGCGTGCGACCGCAGCGGCGATCGCGGGAATGATCACATCGATCTCTTCACGCCCGAGATAGCCGCCCTCGCCAGCATGCGGATTGAGCCCGGTGACGAGGATGCGTGGGTCGGCAATACCGAAGCGGCGTACAAGATCGTGATGGATGATGGACAGGGTCTCGGTCAGGCTGTCGGCGGTGATCGCGGCCGGCACATCCTTCAGCGGCAGGTGGGTGGTCGCGAGCGCGACGCGCAGCATGCCGGCATCGGTCTCGCCAGCGAGCATCATCACCACACGTTTGGTGCCGGTCTGCTCGGCCAGGTATTCGGTGTGCCCGGTAAAGGCCACGCCGGCATCGTTGATGGTGCTTTTCTGCACCGGTGCGGTGGCAATCGCATCCACCTGTCCCGCCTGCGCAGCGGCAATGGCCGCGTCCAGCATGGCCAGCACCGCGCGGCCGTTGCGCGGGTCGGGATGTCCGGGGCGCGACGGGACGGCCAACGGGCAGTCGAGCACGCACAATTCATTCGGATGCTGCGCCAGATCGGCGGCGCTGTGGACGATGCGCAGCGCGCGCGCCGGCGCGATCAGCATGGCCAGCGCCTTCAATTGCGACGCATCGCCGATCAGCAGGCCATGCATGTGCGCAGCATCCAGCGCCGCACGCAACGCGATCTCGGGACCGATGCCTGCGGGTTCGCCGCAAGTGATCGCAATGCGCGGGCGGTGGCTCATGGCGTCAGGATCCGGGGCGATCGATGGGTCTGGTCAGGCTCGGCAGCGTTTGATGCGCGGGCCCGGCTCAGCGCTGGCCGATCTCGTCGAGGCGATACTCGACATAGGCGCGGTCGCGCAGCTGGCGCAGCCAGTCTTCATACGCCTCTTCGAGCTTCTGCTCGCGCAACGCCTGGCGTGCCATCAGCCGCTGGCGCTCGCGTGACACTTCTTCGGTCTTGCGCTCGAGAACTTCGATCAGGTGGTAGCCAAACGGCGACTCGACCGGCTGGCTGACCTGGCCCGGCTGCAGCGCATTCATCGCGCGCTCGAACTCGGGCACGGTATCACCCGGATAGATCCAGCCGAGATCGCCACCCTTGCTGGCCGAACCGTCATTCGAGTACACACGCGCAAGGTCCTCGAATTTCGCGGCCTGATTATCCAGTCGCTCCTTGAGTTCAAGCATCTTGCGGCGTGCCTCGGTCGGCGACACGATCTGGTTTACCTTGATCAAAATGTGTCGCGCACGGGTCTGCTGGACCATATTGCCACTACCCTGCTTGACCATGCTGGCGCTGCGGCGGCCGACCACCTTGATGATGTGGAAGCCATTCGCGCTGCGCACCATCGGCGCGATCGCGCCGTCATCGAGCTTTTCGGTGGCGTCGAGGAACAGCTGCGGCAGGCGCGACGCACTGCGCCATCCGAGGTCGCCGCCGGACAGCGCATCGCTGGCATCGGAGAAGGTGGCCGCAACTTTCGCGAAATCTGTGCCGGCCTTGAGTTGTTCGAGTGCCTGCTCGGCACGCTTGCGGCGCTCGGCGATCTGCTGTGCCGATGCATTTTCAGGGACGCGCACCAGGATCTGCGCGAGATTGATTTCTTCCTGCGCGCCGTCGACCTTGCCAGCCGATGCGGCGAGGAAGTTATCGATCTCGGATTCGGAAATCTGCAGCTTGTTGTCGACTTCGCGCTCGCGCAGGCGTTGCAGCGTGATCTCTTCGCGCACCTCTTCGCGGAAACGGGCAAAGGACACGCCTTCTTTCTCCAGCTGGTCGCGGAAGGACTGCACGTTCAGGTTGTTCTGCTCGGCGATACGGGCCACCGCGCGATCGAGCAGGATGTCGTCGATACGGATGCCAGTCTCGCGCGCGAGTTGCATCTGCGCGCGGGTGACGATCATGCGCTCCAGTAATTGCTTTTGCAGCAGCTCGCGCGGTGGCACTTGCACGTTCTGCCGCTTCATCCGCTGCTCGACCAGCCGCAGGCGCTCCTGCAGCTCTTGCATCGTGATCACATCGCTGTTGACGACGGCGACGATGGCGTCGACCAGTACCGGCTGACGTGCTTTCGCGGCCTTGTCCGCAGCCTTGTCTTGCGCGGCAGCCGGGCTGAGCGCAAACATGACGCCGGCCAGCAAGGCCAGTGCAGTGATGGCGGGCGATCGGGTGTCAGTGAATTTGCCGCCATTGATGGTGGCGTCCTTGAGATTTTGTACAAATGTCTTCATGTTGTGCGTTCCGGTTCAGGGCCGGCAGCGCCGGTCGTGAGCTTGCAGTTTGGATGCATGGTGCGCTTGCATCAGGTGTTGCGTCGAGGTCAGGTGTACAGCCTTACTGTGGCTGCCCCAGCCGCTGGTAGCCCGGTACATTACCGCGAATCGCGCGCATCGGGTTGGTACCGAGCGACGACAAGCCGTTGAATTCCAGCTGCAGGAACATCGAGGTGTTGGTGACACCGGTCGCCGTCGGCAGGCGCTGCGCGACGGCACGGAAAATCCAGCAGTCGGCCTGGTACTCGACACCGGCCAGCGATTGACCGACGCGTCTCTGGTCCAGCAGGTAGTTCAGGCGGCCGACGCCATACCAGCGCCCGCCCAGCGGCCACTGGCCGGAGACGTCGATCAGCTCGAAATTGGTGTTCGGGATGTTCGGCAAGTTGCGCGAGTCCCGGCGGTACTGCGCGTTCAGCACCTTCATCGGCTCCGGTGCCCAGTAAACGCCGAAGTTCACCCGGTTGACTTCGCTCTTGACCTGGTTGTACTGGAAATTGGCATCCAGTCGCACGGTATTGGTCACGCGGCCCGAAGTCAGCAGCAGCACGTCGGAGCGTGCCTCGGTCGCCTGCTGCTCGCTGCCCAGGCCGACCTTGGGGTTGCTGATGTTGTAGCGCTGCGCGACGGCGAGGCGCAGGCGCTCGGCGCCATTGGTCTCGAGGTAGCGCGAGATCATTGCCAGCGTCACCTGGTTCGAGTCGCCGATACGGTCGTTGCCGACAAAGCGGTTCTCGCGGAAGATCTGCGCATAGCTGAAGTCCGCTTCCGAGGTATCGAAGTTCGGGTACAGGTTCTGGTTCTGCGCGCGGTAGGGCGTATAGGTGTAGAACAGGCGCGGCTCCAGGGTCTGGGTCGCATCACGCCCGAGGAAAGTCGCATCGCGCTCGAAGATCAGGCCGCTGTCGACCGAGAAGGTCGGCAGCGTGCGCGATGGCGCGGTCATCAGCGGATCGCTGACATGATCCAGGTTGTACGCGGTCGAATGCAGCGAGAAGCTTGGCCGCACGAAATAGCCCGCGCCTTGCAGGTAGTTGTAGCTGATGCGCGGGTTCAGCACGATACGATCACCCTGAACAGCGGTCGCGTGCGCAAAGCGCGTGAACTGCGAATTCATCGTCAGGTCAAAACCGGCGTCGGTGTAACGAAAGTTGTTGACCGTAATTTGTGGCAGACGTCCGTACGGCACGCCGATTGGCGCCAGCGGATCCTGCAGCACCTGGTAGTCGGCCAGCTGCACGACGGCGTTCCAGTCATACGTGCCATAGCTGAGCGTCGCGAACTGTGGCAACAGGCGGCGGTTCACGCCGGGCCGGGCCCACACATGGCTGAGCGGGAAGTCCCGCGCGTAGTTGTCGTCCGAGGCCGCGTTCAGGTCAGTTGCCAGTGTCAGGCCCGGCGCCAGCACCTGCGTGTGGCGCGAGGAAATACCGTAGCGCGTGGTCGAGGTCTTGCTGTCATTGATGAATTCGAAGCGGGTCTCGCCGGCGAAATCGCGCTCCAGGTAACGGGTATCCGCGCCCAGCATCAGGCCGCGCGTGCCCATGTAGGTCGGGAAGAGGGTCACATCACGATTCGGTGCGATGTTCCAGTAATACGGCGTGGTCAGCTGCAGGCCATTGCTGGTCGAGGTCGCAATGGTCGGCGCGAGGAAACCTGATACGCGCTCATCCGTCAGCGGGAAGGAGATACGCGGCGTGCCAGCCACCGGCACGCCCTTGAACACCAGCACCGCGTTGCGCGCGTAGCCGACGCCGGCGCCATCATCGAGCGTCAGCTTGCCGGTGCGCAGGTACCAGTCAGGCTCCGGGCCGTTACAGGTGGTGTAAATACCTTGCTGCACCGTGGCCACATCTTCGGATTCGAAATCGATGCGCTGCGCATGACCTTGCGCATTCTTGCGCAGCAGTTTGTAGACCGGGCTGTCCATGAAGCCGACGCCGGTATCGAGCTTGAGCTTGAGTTTCTTGCCGTTGAAGCGGTTGCCCTCGCGGACCACACGCACATTGCCATCGGCATCGAGACGGTCGTCAACAATGTCGTAATGAACGGTGTCGGCATTGACGATGGTAGCGCCACGCGTGATCTGGACCTCACGGTCCATCATCACTTCGCGATCCGGGCGGCCGGACAGTTGCTCGCCGGTGAAGACGGTGGGGCCCTCATCACCTTCGACGGCGTTCGCGATCCACGGCTGCTGCGCACAAGCCGGGTCGGCGATCATCAGCGAGATCACGACGGACAGCAGGGTCTTGCGTGGCAAAGAGGGTGCTTGCAGATGTGGCAATCGCCGCGTCATGAAAGGTAAATTCTTGGTTTGCTGCGTCGCGCCAAACGGCGAATCCCTTATTATAGGGGAACTCATTGCTTGCCCCGAGCAAAGGCTGGCCGGTTTGCCCGGTTCCGGCCATCAAAACCTGCTTTTTTCGAAATTTTTTCTTCAATGTCCGATTCCCGACCTAACGACACCCGCCTCGCGCAACTGACGGCCTGGCTTTCCACGCTGAGCTCACCCAAAACCCTGCCCGGTACGCTGCGCACGGCTTCGGCCGATGCCAGCTTCCGCCGCTATTTCCGGGTCGATGCCGAAGATGGCAGCACGCTGATCGTGATGGATGCGCCACCGCCGCAGGAAGACGTGCGCCCGTTCATTCAGGTCGCCGAGCTGTTCGCTGCCACCGGCGTGACCGTGCCGAAGATCCTCGCGCAAGATGTCGAACAGGGTTTCCTGCTGTTGTCCGACCTCGGCGGCACCACCTATCTGAAGCAGCTGGGTCCGGACACCGGGCACAAGCTGTATCTCGATGCGATCGATGCGCTGGTGCTGCTGCAGGTACAGAGCCAGCCGGGCAAGCTGCCCGAGTATGACCGTGCGCTGCTGCACCGTGAACTGATGCTGTTCCCGGACTGGTATGTGGGCAAGCACCTGAATGCGACGCTGACGGATACGCAGAAAAACGAGCTCGACAAGGTATTCAACGTGCTGCTGGCGAATAACCTCGCGCAGCCGCAGGTGTATGTGCACCGCGATTACCACTCGCGCAACCTGATGGTGCTGGACAAGGGCAATCCCGGCATTCTCGACTTCCAGGACGCGGTCTATGGCCCGATCACTTATGACCTCGTATCGCTGCTGCGCGATGCGTACATCCAGTGGGATGAAGAGATGGTGCTGGACTGGGCGATCCGCTACTGGGAACGCGCGCGCAAGGCCGGCCTGCCGGTGTCGCATGACGTCGATGATTTCTACCGCGACTTCGAGTTCATGGGCTTGCAACGCCACCTGAAAGTGCTGGGCATCTTCGCGCGCCTGTTCCACCGCGATGGCAAGGATGGCTACCTGAATGACATGCCGCTGGTGATGGAGTACACCCGCAAGTGCGCGTACCGCTACAAGGAATTCGCGCCGCTGATCCGCCTGCTGGACACACTGGAAGAGCCGAAGACCAGCGTCGGCTTTACCTTCTGATCCAAGGGGCTGCAGACTGATGAAGGCGATGATCTTTGCCGCCGGCCGTGGCGAGCGCATGCGGCCGCTGACAGACAGCTGCCCGAAGCCGCTGCTGAAAGTGCGCGGCCGCCCGCTGATCGTGTGGCATATCCTCAATCTCGTGCGCGCCGGCATCACCGAGATCGTGATCAACCATGCGCACCTCGGTCAGATGATCGAGGATGCGCTCGGCGATGGCAGCCAGTTCGGCGCGCAGATCGTCTATTCGCCGGAAGGCACGGCACTGGAAACGGCCGGCGGCATCGCGAAAGCGCGCCACCTGCTGGGCGACGATCCTTTCGTCGCGATCGCTGCGGACATCTATTGCCCGCACTTCGATTTCAGCGCGGTGAAAACCGTGCTCGAGAGCGAAGACCCGTGGGGCAAGCCCTATGCGACGGATGCGCGTGACATGGGCTGGCTGTACCTGGTAAAGAATCCCGCGCATCATCCAGAGGGCGACTTCGCACTGGCCAACTTCACGATCACGAATGACGGTGAGCCGCGCTTCACTTTTTCCGGCATCGGTGTCTACCGGCCCGAACTGTTCGACAGTGTCGCGCCCGGCAGCATCGCGAAGCTGGCACCGATCCTGCGCGAATACGCGGACAAGGGCAAAATTGGCGGCGAGGTCTTCCGCGGTGACTGGACCGATGTGGGTACCGTCGAGCGGCTGGAACAACTGAATGCACCGTTAAAGGGCTCTGCATGAACATGAATGCGATGAACACCTCCGCGTATGCACGCCGGCGCGGCGCCGTGCTGAAGCAGATGCACGCGCAGGGTGGCGGCGTGGCGATCATCCCGACCGCGCCGGAAGTGATGCGCAATGCCGATGCCGACTATCCGTACCGGCATGACAGCTATTTCTACTACCTGACCGGCTTCGGCGAGCCCGAGGCGGTGCTGGTACTGATCGCCGGCGAGCGCGACCAGTCCATCCTGTTCTGCCGCGAAAAGAATGAAGAGCGCGAGATCTGGGATGGCTACCGCTATGGCCCGGCGGCGGCGCGCGAAGCCTTCGGCTTCGACGCCGCCTTCGCGGTCGACACGATCGACAAGGAACTGCCGCTGTTGATGGCGAATGCACCGGCATTGTTCTATGCACTGGGCAGCAGCGCAAAGCTCGATGCGCAGGTACAGGGCTGGCTGAATGCGGTGCGCATGCAGGTGCGTGCCGGCATCAGCGCGCCGTC
>JACCDH010536086.1_pt1 | contig 35847 bp, 32 predicted proteins | sample 7442481 | NCBI WGS metagenome assembly JACCDH01 (sample SAMN15323433, study PRJNA562643) | freshwater metagenome | isolation source: river surface water | place: USA:Blue River Watershed | collected 2017-08-15
TGCTGCCAAAAAACCAGCTGCTAAAAAAGCCGCTAAAAAGCCTGCTGCAAAGAAAGCTGCGAAAGCACCCGCTGCCCGCGCACAGACCACGTTGAACCCGCAAGCTGCTTGGCCTTTCCCAACAGCTAGCAAGCCTTAATCTGTATTGATCAAGGCAACGGTTTACCGTTAGCTCAAGCCCGATGTCGCAAGGCCTCGGGCTTTTTCTTGGCCCACACCGCTCATGACGCTACCAAACACAACCTACCTACGCTTAGAGAAAACAGGCGATGTGATTGTGGACATTCACGTCATTCCGAACGCTTCACGCACGCAGGCTGATGGTGAACACGATGGTGCCTTGCGCGTCCGTTTGCACGCACCACCCGTAGATGGCAAAGCCAATTTGGCACTTCAGACTTGGCTGGCAGAGTCACTGGGATTACCCAAACGAGACATCGAACTCATTCGCGGTCAAACGTCCAAACGAAAACAGCTGCGGGTGAGCGCAGCTGCTTGTGAAAAAGCCGACTGGTCAGCTTTAGCAAATTAACGCGTTAAATCACGCGATGGTCAAACCATCCACGTTGTAGTTTTGCGGTCCGCGCTGTGCAATCTTGAGTGCGCCTACTTGGTTACCCAAGGCAGCGCATTTAGTCAGCGACCAACCTTGCTCTAAACCAAACAACAACGCACCACGCCATGCATCACCACACCCTGTGGGATCAACCACCGCAGCAGCTTTCACAGGCGGCACAAGCGTCTTCTCGCCACCGACCCACACTTCGCAGCCCTCGGCACCTAACGTGACGATCAAACCCTTCACATGGCGCGAAATGTCTGCATGGCTTAGACCTGTACGGTCGCTCAGCATCTTGCCTTCGTAGTCATTGACCGTGACCCAAGTGGCTTGATCAATGAAACGCATCAAGTCCGAACCATCAAACATGGGCAGGCCTTGACCTGGGTCGAACACAAACGGAATATCAGCAGCTTTGAGTTGCTCCGCATGTTGCACCATGGCATCGCGCCCATCAGGAGAAATGATGGCCAATTTGATGTCGGGGCGTTTCTCCACTTGGATGGTGTGGGCTTGCATCATCGCACCAGGGTGAAACGCTGTGATTTGATTGTTGTCACGATCCGTCATGATCATGGCTTGTGCGGTGTAGCTGCCTTCTACTTGGCGCACATACTCCGTCGAAATACCCAGATTTTTCAAGCGTTGCAAATAGTCCGCTGCATCCGTTCCCAAGGTTGCCATGGGCAAGGGGGTGCCCCCCAACAGCCTCAAGCTGTAAGCGATGTTGCCAGCGCAACCGCCAAAGTCACGGCGCAAAGCAGGCACCAAAAAAGACACATTCAAGATGTGCAACTGGTCCGGCAAGATTTGCTCAGCAAATCGACCTTCAAAGTCCATGATGGTGTCAAACGCGAGGGAGCCGCAAATCAGCGATGCCATAAAAATTCTTTCAGAAAATAAAAAGCTTAAGGGTAAAAAACAACAGCCCGAAAGCCTGTGATGTGCCTGCTTACCTTGTCATCCAAATCAAAGTTCAAGGTGCTGCGTACCTCGCGCAAAGCTTGTACATGGTCTTTGCCAGAAATCTCTTCAGCGGTAAACACGCGACGCACCAAAACCTGGTCTTGCAAGTCAGTCAAGCTCAACTCCAAAGCTGGCATGGCCACGGGATGGTGTTGGGTATTTTTCAAACGCAGCTGCACGGTGTAGCCACCTTGCGGGTTTTCCGTGAAGCTGCTGCTTTCAATCAAGACGGCTTCTGGCTCGCGTGGCCAGGTGACTTCGCAAGCACACACAGTCGATAGCAATGGACGTAAAGCAGGCTCATGCGCCGCCAACCAATTGCGCTGAACCATCACAAACTGCAGCAACAAAGCCAGCACCAACATGCCCGCCGCGACGAGCCACTTCATAGGCAAAGTCGCAGCCTCATCAGCCGCCGTTGTTGCCGGCCTCAAAGGGAGATCTATGCTCACCTCAGTCACTGCCACAGCGGGGGCTACTGCTGCCCTAAACAACGACGGTGCATTTGCACTTGGTACAGGAGGTGTCGGAATGTCAGGCGGCGTTTCAAAATGCAAAGCCGCCTCAAACACATGCGCACAACGACCACACCGCACCCACCCTTTGGCCAGCTCAAGCTGTTGGGGCGACACCTTGAAGGCGGTCTCGCATTGGGGGCAGTGGGTGATTTGCATCAGCAGTGGGCGGTCATCAAAATCCAGCCGTCTTCCACGTCGCTCACTTGCAAGGTGCAATACGGCGCGTAAGCGTCTTTGAGTTCTTGGGCCTGTCGCTCAAGGATACCCGCCAACACCAAGTTTCCACCCGCAGCCACGTGACTGCGCAACAGCGGCGCCAGTACTTTGAGCGGCGTGGCCAAAATATTGGCCAACACAGTCTGGTAATGCCCTGTGGCTTTGTCAGGCAAGCCTGCGTTCAAGCGCACATTATTGGCATCGGCATTGAGTACCGTGGCCGTGACCGCGGCATCATCAATGTCGACGGCGTCAATGCTGCTCGCGCCGTGTAAAGCTGCACCAATGGCCAAAATGCCAGAGCCGCAACCGTAATCGAGCACACGCTGATTCGCCACATCGTGCTGAGCAATCCAACGCAAGCACATGCGTGTGGTGGGGTGCGTGCCCGTCCCAAACGCGAGACCTGGATCTAAGCGAATGACTTTTTCAGCGTGTTCAGGTGGCTCGTGCCATGTGGGGACGATCCAAAACTCGGGGGTGATGTCCACCGGCGCAAATTGCGATTGCGTCAAACGCACCCAGTCTTGATCAGCCACAGCTTGAATGCCCAACACTTGGCTGTCTGCAAAAAAATCTTGCAAGGCCAACAAACGCGAAGCGTCCTTGGCCACAGCTTCGTCAGCAAACAAAGCCACGATGCGTGAACGCTTCCACCCCTCTTTAGGAGGAGGCATACCGGGCTCGCCAAACAAGGCTTGCTCGGCATCGGTTTGAGCGTCGGCATCTTCCACAGACACACTCAAGGCATCGAGTGCATCCAGTGCCTCGCAAACAGCTTCGACGCTGTCTTCGGGGCACATCAGTCGCAATTCAAACATCAGCGCTTGTGAGCGGCAAGCCACTCTTCCAAGTAATGAATGTTGGTACCACCCGCCATGAACTTGGCATCCACCATCAACTCGCGGTGGAGCGGAATGTTGGTATTGATACCTTCCACCAAAGTCTCATTCAAGGCGGTACGCATGCGGGCCAAAGCTTCGTCACGCGTGTCACCGTGCACAATGATCTTGCCGATCATGGAGTCATAGTTTGGCGGTACGTAGTAGTTGGTGTAGATGTGTGAATCCACGCGCACGCCAGGACCGCCCGGCGCATGCCACATCGTGATGCGGCCAGGCGATGGAATGAACTTGAACGGATCTTCCGCGTTGATACGGCACTCAATCGAGTGGCCACGCACTTGGATATCGCGCTGCGCAAAGGGTAATTTCAAACCAGCCGCCACCATGATTTGTGTTTTCACTATGTCCACGCCAGTGATGTATTCCGTCACTGGGTGCTCCACCTGCACGCGGGTGTTCATTTCAATGAAATAGAACTCGCCGTTTTCGTACAAGAACTCAAATGTGCCTGCACCGCGGTAGTTGATTTTTTTACAAGCTGCGGCACAACGCTCGCCAATCTTTTCGATCAACTTGCGTGGAATGCCAGGAGCGGGCGCTTCTTCCACCACTTTTTGGTGGCGACGTTGCATGGAGCAATCGCGCTCACCCAAGTACACCGCGTTCTTGTGCTTGTCAGCCAAGATTTGAATTTCGATATGACGAGGGTTTTGGAGGTATTTCTCCATGTACACCGCAGGATTGCCAAAGGCGGTACCTGCTTCAGCTTTGGTCATCGCCACCGCGTTGATCAAGGCTGCTTCGGTATGCACCACGCGCATGCCACGACCACCACCGCCGCCAGCGGCTTTGATGATGACGGGATAACCCACGTTTTTGGCAATGCGTTTGATGGCTGCTGGATCGTCCGGCAATTCGCCTTCTGAGCCCGGCACACAAGGCACACCTGCTTTGATCATGGCTTGCTTGGCCGACACTTTGTCGCCCATGATGCGGATCGATTCAGCCGTGGGGCCAATAAATTGGAAGCCGCTCTTTTCAACGCGCTCGGCAAAGTCAGCGTTTTCGCTCAAAAAGCCGTAGCCAGGGTGAATGGCTTCGGCATCTGTCACTTCTGCCGCTGCAATGATGGCAGGCATATTGAGGTAACTCAGTGGAGAGGCTGCGGGGCCAATACACACGGCCTCGTCGGCCAACTTGACATACTTGGCATCACGGTCGGCTTCGGAATAGACCATCACCGCTTTGACACCCAGCTCGCGGCAAGCGCGTTGAATGCGCAGCGCGATTTCGCCACGGTTGGCGATCAGGATTTTTTTAAACATGCAACGCCCGCCCGTTATTCAATGATGAACAGGGGTGCGCCGTATTCCACAGCCTGGCCGTTTTCAGCCAAGATCTTGGTGATGGTGCCTGACTTGTCTGCTTCGATCTCGTTCAAGATCTTCATCGCTTCAATGATGCAGATGGTGTCGCCTTCTTTAACTTGCTGACCCACTTCGGCAAAGGCCTTGGCGCCAGGGCTGGAAGCACGGTAGAACGTGCCGACCATCGGAGACTTGACTGTGTGACCTGAAGGTTCAGCTTCTGCTACGGGAGCCGCAACAGCGGGCGCTGGGGCAGCAGCCACAGGCGCAGCAACCGCGACGGGAGCGGGTGCAGCCATTTGCGTCACCATGGCCACAGGGGCGGGCGCACTCTTAACGATGCGGACCGTGCCTTCTGCTTCGGTGATCTCGAGTTCAGACACATTTGATTCAGAAACCAGGTCAATCAACGTTTTGAGTTTTCGCAAATCCATAACTACATCCTATTTGTTGTAAATAAGGTGCTAATTTACACCAATTTGCAAATCTGTGGGTCGGATCACCGCTCATTCAGCCCATTTTTTGATGTCATCTGCTGTTAGCTTCCCCAATTTTCGCTGTTTAAGTTGCCCATTTGCATTTAAAACAATCGTAAAAGGCAGTCCACCGACGTCATTTCCCAGCTTCTTCGCCAAGTCAGTCCCATTCAAACCGGCCAATCCAATCTTGTAAGAGACTGGGAATTGACTCAAAAACTGACGCACACGGCTCGGTTGATCAATCGCTAAGCCAAGCACTTGCCATCCTTTCGATTCATTTTCACGAAAAAAAGCGTCAATTAAAGGCATTTCTTCAACACAAGGCGTGCACCAGGTCGCCCAGAAGTTGATAACCAGCGGTCTGTCTTGGAAAGTGGTCATCGCCAAAGACTCACCACCGGGGGTGTCAAACTCGGCCGACCAAAGTGCCGCCAAGGCTTCAGGCGACATCTCAACCAAAGACTGACGCTGCCACGCCACGCCTGCCCCAGCAAGTGCCGCCAATGCAGCCACTCCGGCATACATGGCAGCACGTCTATTTGCATTCATCGTCATTCAAATTCCTTCATCAACTTCTTTAATGCAGCCAAGTCACCTCGATGAGTTCGGCCCTGGGCATCTGGCTTCAAAGCGCCGCGCAAATCATCCAAGTCATAAATCATCAAATGCACCAGCACTTTTTGCGGCAAGCCTGGGCAACTGCTCAAAATACTCAAGGCATCCACCACCTCACCTTGAAAGCCTTGAACCGTGCTGACCTCATAGCGCACATTGTGGTCAATGAGGCTAATTTCTGCTGATTTGGGGTCATCGCAAAACAACTGCAGATAAATATCAGACAAACCCGTGGCCGTGCCACGCCAAACGGCGCCGCCCAAATGCGGCCTGAAAACGTCCATGCGCTCCATCCACACAACGGCCAATTCACGCAGAGCACGGAGCTCAGCAGGCTGGGTGTCCGCGCAAAACACATCCAAGTACTCACGCACAGCGTCTTCCACCTGATCATTGTTGGGCAACTGCGCACGCGCGTTCAAACCCAACTGTTTGACTGCCCGGCGCTTGGCGGGGCCATATTCGAGCCCCTCTTCCACCACCATGCGTGCAGCCGTGGCTGCAATTTCTTCTTGAACCGTATTCATATGCTGTGATTGTGAGGCCGCATCGACCAGATCGGTTCATGGCAGACGAAACACCCTCCTAAAATGCGTGGATGCACATACATATCTTAGGAATTTGCGGCACCTTCATGGGCGGCGTTGCGGCCCTCGCCCGTGAGGCAGGACACAAAGTCACCGGTTGCGACGCCGGCGTTTACCCCCCCATGAGCGACCAACTCCGCGCACTGGGCATTGATTTGATTGAGGGTTTCAGCGCCGACCAAATGGCGCTAAAACCCGATATGTACGTGATTGGCAACGTGGTCTCGCGTACCCACTTGGCCGATGGCACTCCTAAATTCCCGTTGATGGAAGCCATTTTGGAAAGCGGCGCTCCCTACATCAGCGGCCCGCAGTGGTTGGCTGAACATGTGTTGCACCATCCCAGCCAGCCACGCCATGTTTTGGCGGTGGCCGGCACGCACGGCAAGACCACCACCACCTCCATGCTCACTTGGATTCTTCAAGCCGCGGGTTTGGAGCCCGGCTTCTTGGTCGGCGGTGTCCCCATGAACTTTGGCGTGTCTGCTCGCTTGGGCCGTTTGAGCACGCCCGCGGAAGTGGCTGCGCACAAACGCACCCCCTTTGTCATCGAAGCGGACGAATACGACACCGCCTTCTTCGACAAACGCAGCAAGTTTGTGCACTACCACCCCCGCACGGCCGTCTTGAACAACCTCGAGTTTGACCACGCCGACATCTTTGACAATCTCGCCGCCATTGAGCACCAGTTTCATCACCTCGTGCGTACCGTCCCCGCCAGCGGCCGCGTGGTGGTCAACGCCGATGAAGAAAGCTTGCAACGCGTTCTTGCCCAAGGCTGCTGGAGTGGCGTGGCCAAATTTGGCGTGAGCCCCAACGCACAAAGTGCCGACGGCTGGTCGGTACAAGGTGAGCCCGATAACTTTGCCGTGCTGCGTCATGGCCAAGAAGTTGGGCGTGTGCAGTGGGACATCACAGGCGTACACAACCAACTCAACGCGTTGGCCGCGATTGCCGCAGCCGAACACGTGGGCGTGTCACCGGCCCAAGCTGCTGCGTCGTTGAGCGACTTTCAAAACGTGCGCCGTCGCATGGAAGTGCGCGGCACGGTGTCACGCACCGGTGGTGACATCACGGTGTACGACGACTTTGCTCATCACCCCACGGCCATCCGCACCACGGTCGATGGTTTGCGCCGCAAGGTCGGCTCCAACGCGCGCATCTTGGCGGTGTTTGAACCACGCAGCAACACCATGAAGCTGGGCACGATGAAGTCCCAGCTGCCTTGGAGTTTGGAAGACGCCGATTTGGCGTTTTGCCACTCAGGCGGTTTGGACTGGGATGCGGTAGATGCGTTGTCGCCCATGGGCACACGAGCTTCAGTGGCTGGGTCTGTGGATGAAGTCATTGCGCAAGTCGTGGCTGCGGCACGGGCTGGCGACCATGTACTGTGCATGAGCAATGGCGGTTTTGGCGGGATTCACGCCAAGTTGTTGGCTTCTTTGGCTGGGTAACCCAAACTCCATCACCCCAATTTCTCTCACTGATCTGCCTTTGATGTGATCGTTCGTAAGAGATCTGTCGCACGCACACAGAGCGGCCAGCACCTGACACGGCTTAACGTCCCTGCGGGCCGTGATGGCGCCGTATCAGGCGCTGACCACTCTGCGCGCTCTCGGCGTATCCGTGATTAGAAACGAAGCTAAGTCAACAAACCAGCGACGAAATTAACCACAAATCACGAACGTTTGCGACGCGCCAGCACAGCGTTTGACAACACCTCAAGCGACTCGACCGAGCTTTCCCAATTCAAGCACGCATCAGTGATGCTCTTGCCGTACTCAAGCTTGGACACATCGTCCTTGCCTGGCGTGAACTTCTGAGCGCCGCCATGGATGTGGCTCTCGATCATCACACCAAACACTTGGTGTGAACCACCTCTGATTTGCTCGGCGATATCTTGAGCCACCACCATCTGGCGCTCGTGTTGCTTGCTGCTGTTGGCGTGGCTGCAATCCACCATCAAAGAGGGTGGCAATTTAGCTTTGGCCAACTCTTCACAAGCCGCAGTCACGCTGGCTGCGTCGTAGTTGGGGGCTTTGCCGCCGCGCAAAATCACGTGGCAATCTTTGTTGCCCTTGGTTTGCACAATCGCCACTTGGCCATTTTTGTGAATCGACAAAAAGTGATGACCGCCCGCAGCCGCTTGAATCGCATCGGTCGCGATCTTGATGTTGCCATCGGTGCCATTTTTAAAACCAATGGGGGCCGAAATACCCGAAGCCAGTTCACGATGCACTTGGCTTTCTGTCGTACGCGCGCCAATGGCGCCCCATGAAATCAGGTCGCCAATGTATTGAGGGCTGATGGCATCCAAGAACTCGCTGCCCGCAGGCAAGCCCAAGCGATTGATTTCAATCAACAACTGGCGTGCGATGCGCAAGCCTTCGTCAATGCGGTAGCTTTCGTTCAGGTAGGGGTCGTTGATCAACCCTTTCCAACCGACGGTGGTGCGGGGCTTTTCAAAGTACACGCGCATCACGATTTCCAACGTGTCCGCGTATTTTTCACGCATCACTTGCAAGCGACGTGCGTAATCAATGGCAGCCGCTGGGTCATGGATGGAGCAAGGGCCAATCACCACCAACAAACGGTCGTCTTTGCCGTTCATGATTTGATGCACAACTTTGCGGGTCTTGGTGATCAGCTTCTCCACTGCAGTTCCTTGAATGGGGAAGAAGCGAATCAGATGTTCGGGAGGTGGCAACACGGTGATGTCCTTGATGCGTTGATCGTCAGTTTGGCTAGGGGTCTCAACGTGGCTTGAATAAGTGTCTGCGCTCATGTTCTGTCCTGCATTTCAAAGTAAAAACGTGTCAAAAAAAAACCGCCGGTAAGGCCGGCGGTTGGTTTGGGAGTTCGAATCGTTTGGGTACGCTCAGATCTCTCGACCGCCGGTGAAGCGCGAGAACCAAAAGTAACCAAAGTAAAAACGAACTGCTGTCATGGCATTGAATATAGCACAAGGCATTGCCTCGTATGCTGGCTGGGCTTGTGGCACCACACACACGGGTCTTAGGCCGTGCCTCCAACCGTCAGTCCATCAATTCGCAAGGTGGGCTGACCCACGCCCACGGGCACGCTTTGCCCTTCTTTGCCACACGTGCCCACACCGGGGTCGAGTTGCATGTCATTGCCAATCAGGCTCACGCGTGTGAGTGCATCGGGGCCATTGCCCACCAAGGTGGCGCCTTTGACGGGGTATTGGATCTTGCCGTTTTCCACCCAAAACGCTTGACTGGCTGAGAACACAAACTTGCCCGAGGTGATGTCCACTTGGCCGCCACCAAAGTTCACGGCGTACAAACCTTTCTTGAGGCTTGCCACAATTTCTTCAGGTGACTTGTCACCCCCCAACATATAGGTGTTGGTCATGCGCGGCATGGGGACATGGGCATAGCTTTCGCGACGGCCATTGCCTGTGGGCTTGACGCCCATCAAGCGGGCATTCATGCCATCTTGGATGTAGCCTTTCAAAATCCCGTCTTCAATCAGCACATTGCGCTGGCTAGGGTTGCCTTCGTCGTCCACGTTCAGAGAGCCACGGCGGTCAGGGATCGTGCCATCGTCCAGCACGGTGACGCCTTTGGCCGCCACGCGTTGGCCAATTCGGCCGCTGAAGGCGCTGGACCCCTTGCGGTTGAAGTCACCTTCCAAACCATGGCCAATGGCTTCGTGCAACAAGATACCCGGCCAACCTGGGCCCAACACCACACTCATCTCGCCCGCAGGGGCGGGGCGTGCGTCCAAATTGGTCAATGCGCAATTGACGGCTTCGTCCACATAACTTTGGGCCAAGACATCGTCGAAATGATTCAAGCCAAAGCGACCGCCACCGCCCGCAGAGCCCACCTCGCGGCGGCCGTTTTGTTCGGCAATCACCGTCACACTCAAGCGAACCAAGGGACGCACATCGGCAGCCAACGTACCGTCGGCACGCACCACCATGACCACGTCGTATTCGCTGGCCAAGCCGGCCATGACTTGAATGATGCGGGGATCTTTGGCTCGGGCCATTTGCTCCACGCGCCCCAACAGCGCCACCTTGTCGGTGCTGTCGAGGGAGGCGATGGGGTCTAAGTCTGGGTACAGCGAGCGGCTGCCTGCCACTTGGCGCGTCGGCACTTTGACGCGACCACCTTTGGCTGCCGCGCCAATGGTGCGCACGGTGCGCGCTGCATCCATCAAGGACGCAGCAGAAATATCGTCAGAGTAGGCAAACGCAGTTTTTTCACCACTCACCGCACGCACGCCCACGCCTTGGTCAATGCTGAAGGAGCCAGTTTTGACAATGCCCTCTTCCAAGCTCCAGCCCTCAGCACGGGTGTATTGAAAGTACAGATCAGCTTCGTCGACTTTGTGCGCTTTGATTTCGGCCAACGTTTTAGCCAGGTCGGATTCATCCAAACCGAAAGGCTCTAGCAACAGTTGACGGGCAATCGCCAGTCGCTCAAGGGTGGGTTCGCGTGAAATCATGCGGGAATTATGACTGCACCAACTGCTTGGCCTTGGCCACAGACATCAATATCCCTAGGCCCAATCCGAGTGTCACCATGGCTGTGCCGCCATAACTGATGAACGGCAAAGGCACACCCACCACGGGCAACATGCCGCTGACCATGCCCATGTTGACAAAGGCATAAATGAAAAAGCTCAAAGTCACACTACCTGCCAGCAAACGGGCAAACAAAGTGGGGCCTTCCACGGCAATGGCCAAGCCACGCAGAATCAAAAAGATAAATCCAGCAATCAACAGCAAATTGCCAACGAGGCCAAACTCCTCGCCGAAAGCGGCAAACACAAAGTCAGTCGTGCGCTCGGGAATAAAGTCCAAATGGGTTTGTGTACCTTGCATAAAGCCTTTACCCCAGAAGCCCCCCGAACCAATGGCGATCATGCCTTGGATGATGTGAAAGCCCTTACCCAGAGGGTCTCTAGACGGGTCTAGCAAAGTACAAATCCGTTGCTGTTGATAGTCGTGCAAGACGGGCCAGCGAAAACCATCAGCACACAAAGTGGGCTCAAACAGAACCACCAAGCCAACGCCAATGCCACCCAAGATGATGGGGGGCACGATTAGCCACCAACTCAAGCCCGCAAAGAAAATCACGGCCAAACCAGCCGATAAAACCAAAATTGATGTCCCCAAATCGGGCTGCCGCATGATGAGCCCCACAGGCACCATCAACAACAAACCAGCCACCAAAAAGTCGAGTGGACGCAACTGACCTTCTCGCTTTTGAAACCACCAAGCCAACATCAAAGGCATGGCAATTTTCATGATCTCACTGGGCTGAATCACGATACCGATGTTGAGCCAACGACGCGCGCCTTTTTTGGTCAACCCAAACAAGGCCACTGCAATCAACAGAGCAACGCCCACGGTGTAGATCGGCACGGCAAATGCCATCAAACGCTGAGGCGGAATTTGAGCAACCACAAACATGATGAAGCCCGCAATGAGCATATTGCGCCCGTGGTCAAAAAAACGAGCGCCGTTGGCAAAACCTGACGAATACATGGTCAGCATGCCTGCACAGGCCAATAAAAAAATTCCAAACGCCAAGGGGCCATCAAAGCCTTTGAGCAAAGGCATCAATCTCTGAAATGGGCTAGCTTTGTGAATGACAGTGGGCATATGCGGATTATCCCCTGTCACGGGAGCACTCTGACGTGCACTGCTAGCATTCAGCATGACCTCTGCCCAAGCGTCCCCGTCAGCTCTCAAGCCAACCACCCATGTCCTGTATTTACATGGGTTTCGCTCATCCCCCAACTCCACCAAAGCGCGGCAAGTCGCAGCGATCATGGGCTCACAGTTTCCACACCTCACTTGGTGGTGTCCACAGTTACCTCCTTCGCCCAAAGCAGCAGCTAAGCTCATCGCAGATGGCACGGCGACCTGGCCTGCAGAGCAGATGGCTGTCATCGGCTCATCGCTGGGTGGTTTTTATGCCACGTGGCTGGCGAGCCAACGAGGTTGTAAAGCCGCACTGCTGAATCCTGCAATTGACCCAGCGCGTGATTTGGCCAAATACATTGGCGAACAAACTGGATGGCACGATCCCGCCGAACGTTTTTACTTCGCCCCCGAATTTGTCGATGAACTACGTGCACTTGAAGTCGGTTCCTTGCCACACCCTGAACGCGTTTGGGCGCTGATTGCCAAAGGTGATGAGGTGCTGGATTGGCAAGAGATGACCGCCCGATACCCAGGCTCGCAGCAACTGGTTTTAGAGGGCGGCGACCATGCCATCAGCAACTTCGAGCAGTACTTGCCTCAGCTGTTGAATTTTCTGGACTTGCAGCCTGCGCCCTAGGGCGAGCATGGGACAATGATGTCCATGTACGCATTGTTTGAAGAAGCTGGAAAATTCCAGACGGGTCGCATCCTTTCCGAAGCAGAAAGCTCGGCCCAAATCGAGCTGGAATCCGGCAAACGGGTCAAGGTCAAGGCTGCCAATTTATTGCTCAAGTTTGACAAACCCTCGCCCGCCGACCTCATGCGCGATGCGCAAGCCTTGAGCCCCACGATTGAGCTCGACCTTGCATGGGAATTTGCCCCCGAAGACGAGTTTGGCTTTGCCGACCTCGCCCGCGAATACTTCAGCGCCCAGGCCACGCTCACCGAACAAACAGCAGCGCTGTTTCGTTTGTACGACGCCCCACATTACTTTCGACGCGCCGGCAAAGGACGCTTTAAAAAAGCCTCTGCCGAAGTGATTGCCCAAGCCCTGGCTGGCATTGAAAAGAAAAAACAAATCCAAGCGCAAATTGAAAATTGGGCCGCTGAGCTAGGCCAAGGCACATGCCCCGAACCAATTCGCACGCAGCTTTACAAAATCTTGTTCAAGCCCGACAAGAATGCGCCCGAATACAAAGCGGTGGTCGAAGCCGCACGCGCCACACAAACTGCACCGCTCGCGTTGCTGCAAAAAGCAGGCGCGATCACCTCGGCCTATCAGTTCCATTGGCAACGCTTTCTGTTTGACAACTTCCCCAAGGGCACAGGTTTCCCTGCGCTGCAAGCCCCTGCGATTGCAGACGAGTTGCCGCTGGCGAACGTGCTGGCCTACTCGATTGACGACTCACAAACCACCGAGATTGATGACGCGCTGTCAGTGCAAGGCTTAGGTACTGGCACGGTCACCTTAGGCATTCACATCGCCGCACCTGCGCTGGCCTTGAAACCGGGTGATGCGATTGACCAACTGGGTCGCCAGCGTTTGTCCACTGTGTACATGCCAGGCTACAAAATCACCATGCTGCCCGATGACGTGGTGCAAACCTACACTTTGCAAGAAGGACGTGATTGCCCTGCTGTGTCGCTGTACGCCACGTTTGACGAAAACACGCTGGCTTTGCAAAACACCGAAACACGTGTGGAACGAGTGCCCATCGCGGCCAATTTGCGCCATGACCAACTCGACGCCATCGTCACCGAAGCATGGCTGCAAGACGACACATTCACACACGCTGCAGGCACGACAGAGCCCGCCATGCCGCGCGTACAACTGGCATTTTTGTTTCGGTTGGCCAAGCACCTCAAAGCGCAACGCGAGGTGGTGCGCGGCAAGCCCGAAACCTTCAACCGCCCCGACTACAACTTCCGCTTGGTGGGCAATGAAGGCCGAGAGCCCACAGGCGATGAACAAGTGCACATCAGCATCCGCCAACGCGGTGCACCGCTCGACTTGATGGTGGCCGAAGCCATGATCTTGGCCAACAGCACCTGGGGCCAATGGATGGCTGAGCTCGGTGTGCCTGGCATCTACCGCAGCCAAGCCAGTTTGCTGCCGGGTGTCAAAGTGCGCATGGGCACCAAGGCGCTGCCACACGCCGGCATTGGCGTGCCTAGCTATGCGTGGAGCACATCGCCGCTGCGTCGCTACACCGACCTCGTCAACCAGTGGCAAATCATGGCATGCGCCAAACACGGCAGCACCGCTGCGCTGGCTGCTCCGTTCAAACCCAAAGACGCAGAGCTGTTTGCCATCATCTCAGCGTTCGACGGGGCGTATGGCGCGTACAACGCCTACCAGAACGGCATGGAGCGTTTCTGGACGTTGCAATACATCAAACAAAACAACATCACCGAACTCAGCGCCACCGTGTTCAAGGCCTTCCCTGGTCAGCCACCCATGGCACGTGCCGATGACCTGCCCTTGGTCTTACCCGTATTTGGTGGCGGCGATTTACCCCGCGGCGCGCATGTGCAACTGCGCTTGGGTGAGATAGATGACATCAGCCTCGACATCAGTGGTCAACTGTTGCATGTTCTTGAAGTCGATGCACCGTCGAGTGCCGAGGAAGCCGACATCACCGACGACGAAGACGACAGCGCCTCAGGCCCCATCGCTTTGGCCATGGATGTCAATGAGGCTCCCACGACTGAAGGAACAGCCGCTTGATGTTCTCGCGTTTGTCATGGCACAACTGGTCAAAGCTTCAAAAAGCCTTGTTCATTTCATTCGCCTTTCATGGCGCATTGCTGACTCTGCGCATCGCTGATCCAGAACGCTTTGACCGACTTTTCAGTGATGCACCGTTAGATGTCATTCTGGTCAACACCCGCGCCAAAGCAGATGCGCCAGAAAATGCACAAGCCTTGGCACAAACGCAATTGGCAGGAGGTGGTGAACTCAAGAGCGGTCGCGCGGCATCACCCTTACCCAGCGCAGTCACCACCTCAGTCGGTGAGATGACCGAGTCGATGCAGCGGCAAGTCGCTGCCATGCGCAAAGAGCAATCGCTGCTGTTGGCGCAAGTGAAAAATCTGCTCGCGCAACTGCCCCCACCTCAACCCCAAAAATCACAGGCCGAGCAAGAAGCTGTCGAGCAAAAACGTCGTCAGCTGCTCAAACTCTTGGCCGAGATTGAACAGCGCATCAATCAAGACAACGCACGCCCTCGCAAACACTATGTGAGCCCTGCCACCAAGCAAGTGGCTTATGCGCTTTACTACGACACCCTACGGCGCAAGATTGAAGACCGTGGCACGCGATATTTCCCTGCCACGAGCAGCGGACAAAAGCTCTACGGCGAATTGACCATGATCATCACCGTTAACACCGATGGTCGTGTACTCTCAACGGAAGTGGTGCAAAGCTCTGGCCTTGCTGACCTTGACCGCCGTGCCCAAGCCATTGCCACGGCGGCTGGGCCATTTGGCGAATTCACCGAAGAAATGCGACGACAAGCTGACCAGCTCGCCGTCGTCTCGCGCTTCATCTTCAGCCGCGACAATGTATTGCAAACCAAAGGCGGCGAAGCCGCCAACTGACGCACAACATCATGAACACCACACGCTTTCGTCCTTGGCTGCGCTGGTTGCTGCTGATAGCCGTGGCGTGGTTGGGTTTGCAAGTCTTCTTTTTGGCACGCATCGCGGTGATGGCGCGCCTGTCGCCAGAATCCACCACGTTTGAACGCTCAGAGGCTTGGCGCATTGTCAGCACCAAGCACCGTCTGCCTTGGCGACAAGACTGGGTGCCCTATGCACAAATCTCCAACCACCTCAAACGTGCGGTGATTGCGTCTGAAGACGACATCTTCGCGCAACACGATGGCGTGCAATGGGATGCGATTGAAAAAGCATGGGCCAAAAATGCCAAGGCTGAATTGCAGGCCAGCAAAAAAACACAAGGCAACACATCGCCCAAAATCGTAGGCGGGTCCACCATCACCCAACAGCTGGCCAAAAACTTATTTCTCTCAGGTGAGCGGACCTTCATTCGCAAGGGCCAAGAGTTTGTGCTGACCTTGATGCTTGAGGGCTTGCTCAGCAAGCAGCGCATCTTGGAGATTTACCTCAACCATGTGGAATGGGGCGAAGGTATTTTTGGTGCAGAAGCTGCTGCACAACATTACTTTCAAAAACCTGCGGCACAGCTCACGCCATGGGAAGCTGGACGTTTGGCCGTGATGCTGCCACGCCCCAAGCATTACCAAAAATTCCCGCAGTCTGAATACCTCTCAGGCCGCACCGAAATTATTTTGATGCGCATGGGTAGCGCCCAGTTACCCTGATGCGCATCCTTGGTATTGACCCCGGCTTACGCACCACTGGATTTGGGGTGGTGGAAAAGCACGGCAGCCAATTGCTCTATGTGGCCAGCGGCACGATCAAAACCAACAAGCAAGAGCAAGGCAATTTGGCCGAACGGCTGAAGGTTTTATTCGACGGCATTCACGAAGTGGCCGAGCGTTATCAACCTGACGCCTCGGCGGTGGAGATTGTGTTTGTCAACGTCAACCCACAGGCCACCTTATTACTGGGTCAAGCACGCGGTGCTTGCATCACGGCCTTGGCCACCTGCAACTTGCCCGTGGCCGAGTACACCGCCCTGCAAATGAAACAAGCCGTCGCCGGACACGGTTTGGCTAAAAAAGAACAAGTGCAAGAGATGGTGAAACGCTTGCTCAACTTACCGGAGTTACCTGGGCCGGATGCTGCCGACGCGTTAGGCATTGCCATCACCCATGCCCATGCGGGGCATTCAATGGCTAAGTTAGCGGCAACCACTGATTTACAACGCAGCACCAGCGGCATGTACAAAGCCGGCAGAAGTCGCTGAAGCCAATCACTTAGGCTTTGTCGAAAGCGGGCAAATCGAGCTCGACCAAGGCACCACCCCCTGTGGCATTGGTGATACTCAAGCTGCCTCCGTGCATTTCAGCAATCGTGTTTGAAATCGATAACCCGACCCCCAATCCGTCCGCTTTGGTTGTCACAAACGGATGACCCAATTGATTCTTCATCGCCTCATCTAAGCCCGGCCCCGTGTCTCTGATACGCAAAATCACGCGTTGCTCTGACCTAGCAAGTGAGACATGAATCGTTCGGTCATCTTGCCCTGTCATGGCTTGCAAGGCATTGCGATAAACATTCAGAACAATTTGCGACAGCTGAATCTTGTCACCGTGGACATGGCAGTTAGCCTCATCAAAATCCCATTTAAATTTGATGTTCTGTTGACGTATATCGTGGGAAAGCAAACTCTGTACATCGCGAACCAGGATCTTCATATTCACAAGATCGTGATTACCTCGTGCAGGACGGATAAAGCTACGAATTCGCTCAATCAACTCAACGGTACGCACGGCGCTTTTTTCAACCTCAGCAGCCGAGTCAGCGATTTCTTTGAAGTTTTTTTCTGGCGATTGCAAACTCGTTTTGATCGCCTGTGTATCCATCAGAATTGCAGTGAGAGGCTGGCTAAGCTCATGCGCAAACGAGTAAGACATGGCACCCACGGTTCGCTGACGTTCGAGCTGCGCAATTTGCTCACCCAAACGCATGATTTCCTCTTGACGAACACGTTTTTCAACATTCGTGACTTCACGTTTTGCGGCCTGCTCTAAAAACATACTTAAAAACGCAAAGCTACCAACTACGGAGATCAGTAGGCCAATGATGACCGTCAAGGTACTGTCAACACCTAGTGAAATCACATCAGGATCTGCGACACCTAAAACCACACGAACCATCCGAACTAACAGAATGAGGCCTGCCGAAACATAAACCAGGGATAGCCAGCGCGCATTCCCTAAATCATGTTCAGCAGAAATTTCTCTAGCCAAATACGCAATGTAAAAAAATGCCCCCACATACATGGTCACCGCCCAGCCAAAGCGCAGCGGCGCATTTTCAAGTACGAGGCGGAAGTATTCAAATGCAACCACCCAAACGACAACGATCAATACCGACCACTTCACTTCCCATTTTTTTTCGAGTGCATGGCGTAATGCAGTAACTTGCATCAACATACCCAACCAAGCCAAAGTATTGGCCACGGTATATGTCAGCCAAAGTGGCGCGGACGCTCTGGCAGCAATGAGCAACATACCCACTGCAAAAGTCCCACCGCCTAAACACCAAAGCCAGATGGTTTTAGATGCTTGATGTCTTAACACCAACCAAATCACGCCAGGCAAAAAGATATAGAGCAAGCCGATGATGAAAAACGCTGTGGGTGTGTGATACATCTAAGATTCTCAGCGCTTCATGTGCTTGCAAAGCATCACTGAAAACTATTTACCACGCGGGTGCCAATTGCGCTAAACCTGGCGGCGCTTGGCGCACATCATCAAAAGTCACTACTTCGTATGCGTCGGGTTGACTGAGCAATTCACGCAGCAACAAATTATTCATGGCGTGACCCGAGCGGAAAGCCACATACGAAGCCAACAAGGGTTTGCCGATCAAATACAAATCGCCCATGGCATCGAGAATTTTGTGCTTCACAAACTCATCGTCGTAACGCAAACCATCGCTGTTCAACACCTTGTAGTCGTCCATCACGATGGCGTTATCCAAACCACCACCTAGCGCAAGTCCATTGGCACGCAGCATTTCAACGTCACGTGTAAAACCAAAGGTGCGTGCGCGTGCAATGTCACGGGTGTAGACATCGGTATCCATGTCGAACACCACACTTTGCCCGGTAGAGTCCACCGCAGGATGACGAAAGTCAATTTCAAAACTGAGCTTGTACCCGTGATGCGGATCAAGCCGAGCCCACTTCACATTGGCACCCTCACCTTCACGCACTTCGACAGACCTCAAAACGCGGATGAAACGCTTGGGTGCGTTCTGCTCAACAATCCCTGCGCTTTGCAACAAGAACACAAACGATGACGCTGAGCCATCCAAAATGGGCACCTCTTCAGCCGTGATGTCAATGTAGAGGTTATCAATGCCCAAGCCTGCACAGGCTGACATCAAATGCTCCACCGTGAACACCTTCGCTCCGCCATTGGAAATGGTCGATGCCAAACGCGTGTCCGTCACCGCTGTGGCCGTGATCGGAATATCGACAGGCTGCGGCAAATCCACCCGACGAAAGACGATGCCTGTGTCGGGTTGCGCGGGGCGAAGCGTCAGTTCCACACGTTGACCGCTGTGAAGACCGACACCCACCGCCTTGGTGAGAGATTGAAGAGTTCTTTGTTTAAGCACGGTAAGATTTTAATGAATCGCCCCATCAGGGCGATTCATTCAGTCAATGACCTTGATAGAAACTCAGTCAGCTTGCTTGCGCAAGAAAGCTGGAATTTCGTAGTCATCCATACCACCAGAAGACAAGGCATCGACCTTGGCAGCCGCAGAGGTACGGTTGTTACGGAAAACCGCAGGCGATGTCATGGCATCGTAGTTAGGCTGAGCAGCTGTGGTGCCCACACCAAACCCGGCGGCCAAGCCAGCCAAGCCAGCAGAAGCGGCAGCCAACACACCTGCAGGAGATGCGTTGTTGGCTTGGGTGGTGGGAAAGCCAACGCCATCCGTACCTGTACGCAACACTTGCAACTGAGGCGCAGCGCGACGGCCGCCGGCCAAGCCTGTGGCCACCACAGTGACGCGAATTTGGTCGCCCAAGTTTTCATCGTAAGCGGTACCGTAAATCACGTGTGCATCTGGTGACGCGAACTTGCGGATGGTGTTCATGGCTTCGCGTGACTCGGACAACTTCAAGCCGCCCTTGGCTGCAGTGATCAACACCAACACGCCCTTGGCACCCGACATGTCCACGCCTTCGAGCAATGGGCAAGCCACGGCTTGTTCAGCGGCAATGCGTGCACGGTCTGGACCATTGGCCACAGCAGTACCCATCATGGCTTTGCCGGTTTCGCTCATCACGGTGCGCACGTCTTCAAAGTCGACGTTCACCAAGGCTTCCACGTTGATGATCTCGGCAATGCCACCGACGGAGTTTTTCAACACGTCATTGGCAAACGCAAAAGCTTCGTCTTGGCTGGCGTCTTCACCCAACACGTCCATCAGTTTTTCGTTCAACACCACGATCAATGAATCCACGTTGGCTTCAAGTTCGGCCAAGCCTGTTTCAGCATTGTTCATGCGACGGCTGCCTTCGAATTCGAAAGGCTTGGTCACCACGCCCACAGTCAAGATGCCCATCTCACGTGCCACGCGCGCCACCACAGGTGCAGCACCGGTGCCTGTGCCGCCCCCCATACCGGCAGTCACGAACAACATATTGGTGCCTTCGAGGGCAATGCGGATGTCGTCAATCGCGGCTTCCGCTGCTTCACGACCGCGCTCTGGCTTGCTACCAGCGCCCAAACCTGTAGAACCCAGCTGAATCACTTTGTGCGCATTGCTCACGCGCAGGGCTTGTGCGTCAGTGTTGGCGCACACGAACTCCACGCCTTGCACGCCAGAGCTGATCATGTGCTCAACCGCGTTACCGCCGCCGCCGCCCACGCCAATGACTTTAATTTGGGTACCTGAGTTGAATGCTTCCACTTCGATCATTTCGATGCTCATGATGTTTCTCCTAATCTAAAAATTTGCAGTTGCCTAAGTAGTTTTGTGTTTTGCTTTGTTTGGTTCATCGCACTCCCTTCTATGAGGGCGGCGCGGTGGCTGGACAGGATCGACATCGTCGATGCCTGCACGGTCGTTGTGGCGGGCTGCCGCGTGCGAGATAGAGCAATGTGGTTGGAATCATGTTTAAAAGTTCCCCACAAACCAATTTTTGAGGCTGTCCATCAACGAATTGACCGACCCACTCTTTTGTGAAACTTTGAAGCCACGTTGACGGTCCATACCGGCCTCAGCCAGCAAACCCATCACCGTGGCGGCACGGGGCTGCGCCACCATATCGGCCAAAGCGCTGTTGTATTGGGGTACGCCACGACGCACGGGCTTGAGGAAAATGTCTTCCCCTAACTCAACCATGCCCGGCATCACGGCACTGCCGCCCGTCAGCACAATGCCCGACGACAGCACTTCTTCGTAGCCAGAGTCGCGAATGACTTGTTGCACGAGCGAGAAAATTTCTTCCACACGCGGCTCAATCACACCGGCCAAGGCTTGACGGCTCAGCATGCGTGGCGTGCGGTCACCCAGACCTGGCACTTCCACTTGCACATCTGGATCAGCCAACAACTGTTTGGCGTAGCCCGATTCAATTTTGATTTCTTCGGCGTCTTTGGTGGGGGTCCGCAAAGCCATCGCGATGTCGCTGGTAATCAAGTCACCTGCGATGGGGATGACAGCGGTGTGACGAATGGCGCCATTGGTGAAAATGGCCACGTCTGTTGTGCCCGCGCCAATGTCCACCAAGGCTACGCCGAGTTCGCGCTCGTCATCGGTCAACACCGACATGCTCGAAGCCAATGGGTTCAACATCAACCGGTCCACATCTAAGCCGCAACGACGCACGCACTTGATGATGTTTTCAGCCGCACTTTGCGCACCGGTAACGATGTGCACTTTAGATTCCAAGCGGATGCCGCTCATGCCAATCGGCTCTCGCACATCTTGACCGTCAATCACAAACTCTTGCGGCTGCACCAACAACAAACGTTGGTCAGTCGAGATGTTGATGGCCTTGGCAGTTTCCACCACACGCGCCACATCGGCTGCGGTGACTTCTTTGTCTTTCACCGCCACCATGCCCGTGGAGTTGATGCCGCGAATATGGCTTCCCGTGATGCCGGTGTAGACATTGGTGATCTTGCAATCCGCCATGAACTCGGCTTCTTTCAAGGCCTGCTGAATGCTTTGCACCGTGGCATCGATGTTGACCACCACGCCGCGTTTCAAACCATTGCTGGGTGCCACACCTAAACCTGCGAGTTTGAGCTCACCATCGGGCAACACTTCGGCCACGACCACCATGACCTTGGCTGTGCCAATGTCTAAGCCGACGACCAATTCTTTGTAATCTTTTGCCATAACAGCCTCGTTCTTTCTCTACTTCTCTCTGTGCTCGTTAGCGTTTGGCGGACACGTCTTGCGTGCTCACCCCGCGCACCCGAAGCGCATAACCGTTGTCATGTCGTAAATCGGCCGACTCAATAGCCGACACTTTGCGACCAAGCTTTTGCGTGACTTGCGCCAAAGTTTGGGACATGCGTTGCACGCGTGTCATCACGTCATTCACATTGCCACGGCCTAACTCAATCACGGCTCCATGTGTCAACTTCGCTCGCCAACTGCCGCGCTCGGTCAACTCCAAGCTATCAAGCGTCAACGTCATTTGCTTGAAAGTGGGTGCCAATGCCAAATACATTTGCAGCACTTGTTGCGACTGACTGTCAGGCCCGCTCAAGCGAGGCATCTTGTCGTCATCCAAGTCGCCCGTATTGGCTTCAAACACTTCGCCGAAGCTGTTGACCATGCGCTGTTCACCGTCATCACCCCAGTACGCCACAGGCTTGTGCTCTTGCAGGGTGACACGCAAACGGTTTGGAAACTCACGTTGCACAGAGGCCAAGCGCACCCATGGCACGCTTTCAAACGCGCTGCGCACACGCCCCAAATCAGCGGTGAAGAAATTACCTGTGAACTTGGTCACCACATTGGCACGCAAGGTCACTTCGTTGTTGTGCTCTACATCACCCTTCACGGTGATGCCCTTCAACGCAAAAGCTGGCAACTGAACCAAAGACCACACACCGCCCACCAACGCACCCACGATCAAGCCCACGAACATGAGCGAAGCGACCATGTGCATGAGCTTGACATCGAGCGGCACCGACACCGAGGCATTCGCCTCAGGACGTGGCCGCAAATGGGTGTAACGCGTGGTCATACGGCTTGAGGACCTCCAGGGTGATCAAGCGTGGCGCTCTCTAACAACATCAAGCACAAGTCTTCGTAGCTGATCCCCGCTGCACGAGCAGACATGGGCACCAAAGAATGACTGGTCATGCCAGGCGATGTATTCATCTCCAGCAAAAACGGCTTGCGGTCAGACGCGCGCAACATGATGTCGGCACGGCCCCAGCCGCGGCAACCCAGTGCGCGGTAGGCAGCCACCACCAAGCGTTGAATGTCTTGCTCTTCGGCCTCTGGCAAACCGCTTGGGCAGTGGTACTTCACATCGTCGGTGAAGTACTTGTGGTTGTAGTCATACGAACCGTCAGGCGCAGCAATGCGCACCACAGGCAAGGCACGTGCATTCGGTCCATTACCCAAAATAGGACAGGTCAGCTCTTCGCCGCTGATGAATTCTTCAGCCAACAAGTCGGGGTCGTACTTCGTGGCCAATTGAGCAGCAGCCGTGATGTCACCCGCTTGCGTAACTTTGCTCATGCCAATGGATGAGCCTTCACGCGGCGGCTTGACGATCAAAGGCAACCCCAACTTGGCAGGAATGGCGTTGATGTTGTCAGCGGTTTGATCTTCGGGCGAGAGCCACACGTAGGCTGGTGTTGACAAGCCGACAGCACTCCACACGCGCTTGGTCATCACTTTGTCCATCGCCATGGCAGAAGCCATGACGCCAGAACCGGTGTAGGGAATACCCAGCAACTCCAACGCACCTTGCACCGCACCGTCTTCACCATAGCGACCATGCAATGCAATGAAAGCGTGTGTATAGCCTTCGCGCTTGAGTTCATCCAAGCTGCGTTCGGCGGGATCAAACGCGGTGGCGTTGACCCCTTTGCTTTGCAATGCCTTGAGCACGCCACTGCCTGACATGATGGACACATCACGTTCAGCAGACAGGCCACCCATGAGGACAGCAACTTTGGCAGTGTTGATATGGAAAGTCATGTTTTAGCTCTTACGTTGTTGCACCAACGCCAACACCTTGGCTGGCACTTGGCCAATCGATCCTGCACCCATGCACATCACCACATCACCCGCTTGGGCGTTGTCAGCAATGACCTGGGCCATTTTTTGAATGTCATCCACGAACACCAAAGCCTCGTGACCTGCGACACGCATGGCGCGCGACAAGGCGCGACCATCGGCAGCTGGAATGGGTGTTTCGCCTGCGGCATAAATTTCAGACAACCACAGCACATCGGCACGGCCCATGACTTGCACAAAGTCTTCAAAACAGTCGCGTGTGCGGGTGTAGCGGTGCGGCTGGAAAGCCAGCACCAAACGACGACCCGGAAATGCGCCACGCGCCGCAGCCAAAGTGGCAGCCACTTCAACGGGGTGGTGACCGTAGTCTTCAATGAGGGTGAACTCACCCCCGTTTTTCGCGGCCACTTCGCCGTGGCGTTGGAAGCGACGGCCTACACCTTTGAATTCGGCGAGTGCTTTTTGCAGCGCTGCGTCGGGCACGTTCAACTCCACCGCAATGGCAATCGCGGCCAAGGCGTTGAGCACGTTGTGCTCGCCCGCCAAGTTGAGCGTGATGTCAAGATCGGGCAGCGTGACACCATTGCGGCGTTGCACCGTGAAGCACATGCGGCCGTTGTCGGCACGCACATTCACAGCACGCACTTGGGCGTCTTCGTTGAAACCGTAGGTGGTGATGGGACGTGACACCTCGGGCAAGATGCTGCGCACCGCCACATCGTCCGTGCACAAAATCGCAGCGCCATAGAACGGCATGCGATGCAAAAACTCGATGAACGCGCCCTTCAACTTGTTGAAGTCATGGCCATAGGTGTCCATGTGGTCGGCGTCGATGTTGGTGACCACCGCCATCACGGGCAAGAGGTTCAAGAACGACGCATCCGACTCGTCGGCTTCCACCACGATGTAGTCGCCCGAACCCAGCTTGGCGTTCGCCCCTGCGCTGTTGAGCTTGCCGCCAATCACAAAGGTGGGGTCCATGCCGGCTTCGGCCAACACGCTGGCCACCAAACTGGTGGTGGTGGTTTTGCCGTGTGTGCCGGCAATGGCCACGCCTGTTTTGAGGCGCATCAGCTCAGCCAACATGACCGCACGTGGCACCACGGGAATGAGTTTGGCGTGTGCCGCCACCACCTCGGGGTTGTCGGCTTGCACAGCGGTAGACGTGACCACCGCATCTGCGCCTGCGATGTTGTTGGCGTTGTGACCCACATGGGTTTGGATACCCAAACTTTGCAAGCGCTTCAACGCAGCGCTGTCCGATAAATCGGAGCCCGAGACCACATAGCCCAAGTTCAACAGCACTTCGGCAATGCCACTCATGCCGGCGCCACCGATGCCCACAAAGTGAATGTGACGAATGGCGTGTTTCATTGTTGTTTTCCTTTCGCTGCGAGCTGCTCGCAGGCTGCCACCACTTGATCCACCGCGTCGACTTGACGCATGGCATACGCCTTTTCGGCACAGGCCAATAAAGTGCGACGTGTCATGAATTGCAAGCGGTCCGCCAAGTCTTGGGCGTTCAGTTCGTTTTGTGGTGTCAACCAACCGCCACCTGCATCCACCACAAAGCGGGCATTGGTGGTTTGGTGGTCGTCCACCGCATGGGGGAACGGCACGTAAATCGCGGCAACTCCTACAGCAGCTAGCTCGGTCACCGTGCTGGCACCGGCGCGGGCAATCACCACATCGGCCTCGGCAAAGGCTTGCGCCGTGTCTTGAATGAAGGGGGTGAGTTCCGCTTGCACACGCGCCTCTTCGTAGGCCGTGCGCAAGGCGTCAATTTGTTTGGTGCCACTTTGGTGGGTGACGATGGGACGTTGGTCGTGCGGGATTTTGGCCAAGGCTTGTGGCACCACCGTGTTGAGTGCTTGCGCACCCAGACTGCCGCCCACCACCAACACACGCAAGGGACCCGTGCGATCCGCAAAGCGTTGCGCGGGTTCGGGTTGGTTCACAAAACCCTCGCGCATCGGGTTGCCTACCCACTCGGCTTTTGGCAACACATTCGGGAAGGCGCTGAACACACGATCCGCCACCCTGCTCAACACTTTGTTAGCCATGCCTGCCACTGAGTTTTGTTCATGCAACACCAAGGGCTTGCCAGCCAGCACAGCCATCATGCCAGCCGGGAATGTGATGTAGCCACCCAGGCCCACCACCACATCCGGTTTGACGCGACGCACCACACACCAGCTTTGCCAAAAGGCACGCAACAACTTGAAAGGCAGCAACGCCACAGTTTTGACACCTTTGCCACGCACACCACCAAACTGAACGGTTTCATACGCAAAGCCATGCGGCGGCACCAACTGGCTTTCCATGCTGGGCTCGGGGGCGCCGAGCCAATGCACATTCCAACCGTGGATGCGCAATTGCTCAGCCACAGCCAAGCCTGGGAAGATGTGGCCGCCGGTGCCACCGGCCATGATGAGTGCGGTGCGTGTGCTGAGTGTCATAGTCGACCTCCGTGCATGACAACACGGTTCTCAAAATCAACTCTGAGAACAACAGCAATGGCAATCAGGTTCAACAAAATCGCGGAACCGCCGTAACTCATGAGCGGCAAGGTCAAACCTTTGGTGGGCAATGCACCCAAGTTCACGCCCATGTTGATGAAGGACTGAAAACCAATCCAAATTCCCACACCTTGCGCGACCAAGCCTGCGAACACGCGGTCCATGGCAATGGCTTGGCGGCCGATGTACATGATGCGGCGGGTGAGCCACATGAACATTGCAATGATGGCAACCACACCCACAAAGCCAAACTCTTCACCGATCACGGCCATCAAGAAGTCGGTATGTGCTTCTGGCAACCAGTGCAACTTTTCAACACTACCGCCCAAACCCACACCAAAAATTTCTCCGCGTCCAATCGCAATCAACGAATGCGACAACTGGTAGCCCTTGCCCAAGGCGTGCTCCATGCTCCATGGGTCAAGGTACGCAAAAATGCGCTCACGTCGCCACTCAGACGTGGCGATGATCAAAGCAAATACACCGACCAACGCAGCCGCGATCAAGAAGAACATGCGGGCATTCACGCCGCCCAAGAACAAGATGCCCATGGCAATCACAGCGATCACCATGAACGCGCCCATGTCTGGCTCTGACAACAGCAACAAACCCACCGCAGCCACGGCAGCACCCATGGGGGTCACCGCTGCGAAGAAGTTTTCTTTCACATCCATCTTGCGCACCATGTAATTGGCGGCATACAACAGCACGCCCCACTTGGCCAACTCAGACGGTTGGAAGTTCATGAAGCCCAAGCTGATCCAGCGACGAGCGCCATTGACAGATTTGCCAATGAAGGGAATCAACACCGCAATCAACAACACGATGGACGCAATGAACACCCAAGGCGCAATGCGCTCCCACGTGTTGAGCGGAATCTGAAATGCCAGCAAAGCTGCGACAAAGGCTACAAACAACGACAAGGCGTGGCGCAACAAGAAATGCGTTTGGGTGTAGCCCGCACCCATGCGTGGGTTATCAGGAATGGCAATCGATGCCGAATACACCATGACCAAACCAAACATCAGCAGCGCAAACGTGACCCACACCAAGGGTTGATCAAACCCTTTCACATGCACAGGCGAAGCCGCTGTGCGTGTGAACTCGGTGCCATGCACGCGCACTGGCAAAGCATCCATGCCTGTCTCAGGCTCAGCACCAAACAAGCGACGGCTCACGCCCTGCTTCATGCGCTGCATCAAGGAGACTTTGGTGGATGTGGCCATATCACTCACACCATGCCTCCTGCTTCTTCCACCAACTGGTGAACCGCATGGACAAACACTTCGGCTCGGTGCGCATAGTTGCGGAACATGTCCATGCTTGCGCAAGCGGGAGACAACAACACCGCATCGCCCGATTGGGCTTGTTGGCTGCACAAGGTCACCGCCTCTTCTAAAGAGCTGGCATCCAGCAAAGTCACGCCACTGTGCTGCAACGCTTCGCGCAACACGGGAGCATCGCGGCCGATCAACACCACAGCACGTGCGTAGCGTGACACGGGTTCAGACAAAGGTGCAAAGTCTTGCCCTTTGCCATCACCACCCAAAATCACCACCAAGCGGCGGTCCACGCCTAGGCCATGCAATGCAGCCACTGTGGCGCCGACATTGGTGCCTTTGCTGTCGTCAAAATATTCCACGCCATTGAGCACAGTGACAGGCTCCACACGGTGTGGCTCACCTTGGTACTCGCGCAAACCAAACAACATGGGGGCCAAGTCGCCACCAGCATGGCCTGCCAATGCCAAAGCAGCCAAGGCATTGAGTGCGTTGTGACGACCACGGATGCGCAGCGCGTCAGCGGGCATCAAACGTTGGATGTGAATTTCTTCTTCGTCGTCTTTTTTACGCTTGCGTGTTTCATCCGCTTCTAAAGCACGGACCAGCCATGTCATGCCGTTGACAGTTTCAATCCCGTAGTCACTGGGGCGCTGTGGCAAATCACCACCAAAGCTGAGATGTGCACGCACTTGCACTTTGGCAGCCTTCGCGCGTGAAGGTTTGGCCACAAGCTCTGGCACTTCCACAGGCGCGCTGTCCAACATGGCCATCACACCCGCATCTTCACGGTTGAGGACCATCACACCGCGTTTGCCAAAAATACGCGCTTTGGCCGCACCGTAACCGTCCATGCTGCCATGCCAATCCAGATGATCTTGGGTGAGGTTGAGCACCGTGGCAGCAGTGGGCTCGAAGTTGTCCACGCCTTCCAACTGGAAGCTCGACAACTCCAGCACCCACACCTGCGGCAAATAGGGATGGTCAGCAGGGGGCGGTGGAGGTGGCTCCAGTGGTGGCAAATCGACCTCGAAGCGTTCGTCGTCTATCGCAGCAACTTCTAGTTGTTGTTCAGCCTCGGCATCGTCAGTCAATGCCATTTGTGATTCACCATCACCCTCGGCAGTTGCCTCTTGCGCTAAAGCTTCTTCGGCGTCGAGTGCCATCTGCGCAGCCTGTGCTGCGGCAGCTTTTTCTTTCGCTTCTGCTTCTGCGCGGGCTTGGTCGGCAGCAGCTTCATCTGCTGCCAACTCGGCTGCTTTTTGTTCAGCCAACGCATCTGCTGCGGCTTGTTCTTCAGCGGCTTTGTCGAGTGCTTGCGACAGGGTATCGAGTAAGGTCGGGCCAATATTGCCTGCTACGGCCACGCGTTTGCCAGCACGCTCTAACAACCGCGCTGTCAACGAGGTGACGGTGGTCTTGCCGTTGGTGCCTGTGATGGCCAACACCTTGGGGTGATAAGCCATGCTGGTTTGCAAGTCGCTCAAAGCTTGTGCAAACAAGGTCAGTTCGGTGCCCACCCACAAGCCTGCGGCCACGGCAGCATTCCACACAGGTGCCACCGACTCAGGGCTCAAGCCTGGACTCTTGAACACCGCGCGCACCTCTTGGCCTTCGACCAAGTTGGCATCAAATGCGCCATGTACAAACGTCACGTGCGGCAACTCAGCACGCAAGGCCGCCAAATGAGGAGGGGCTTCGCGTGTGTCGACCACTGTCACGTGCGCGCCGTTGCGCACGCACCAACGCGCCATCGCCAGGCCGGAGTCACCCAAGCCCAGAATCAGCACCGATTGGTTGTGGAGTTGCTGCATCGTCTTATCTCAATTTCAAAGTGGACAACCCCACCAAGCACAGCAGCATGGTGATGATCCAAAAACGTACGACGACTTGGGTTTCTTTCCAGCCGCTCTTTTCAAAGTGGTGATGCAAAGGCGCCATCTTCAAGATGCGACGGCCTTCGCCATATTTCTTCTTGGTGTATTTGAAGTACATGACTTGCAACATGACCGACAAGGCTTCGACGACGAAGATGCCGCCCATGATGGCCAGCACAATTTCTTGGCGCACGATCACGGCAATCGTGCCCAGCGCACCGCCCAAAGCGAGGGCTCCGACATCACCCATGAACACTTGGGCGGGATGTGTGTTGAACCACAAAAAGGCCAATCCCGAACCCGCCATGGCCGCGCAGAAGATGAGCAACTCACCCGAGCCTGGGATGTGCGGGAAGAACAAATATTTGGAATACACCGCGCTGCCCGTGACATAGGCGAACACGCCCAATGCAGAGCCCACCATCACCACAGGCATGATGGCCAGGCCATCCAAGCCGTCGGTCAAGTTCACTGCGTTGCTTGAGCCCACGATGACCAAATAAGTCATGATCACAAAACCAAACACGCCCAAGGGGTAAGTGATCTCTTTGAAGAACGGCACCATCAAACCCGCTTTGGGGGGTAGGTTCACGTCAAAGCCAGACTTCACCCATGAGATGAACAACTCAGCCACTTTGAAGTTGTTGCTCTCGGAAATACTGAACACCATGTACAGCGCCGCCACCAAACCGATGAGGGATTGCCACATGTATTTTTCGCGTGAGCGCATACCCTCTGGGTCTTTGTTGACCACCTTGCGCCAGTCATCCACCCAACCAATCGCGCCAAAACCAAAAGTCACGATCATCACGATCCACACAAAACGGTTCGACAAATCAGCCCACAACAAGGTGGAGATGGCGATGCCAATCAAAATCAACACGCCGCCCATGGTGGGGGTGCCGCTCTTGACCAAGTGGGTTTCCATCGCGTAGTCGCGGACGGGTTGACCAATTTTCAAAGCAGCCAAACCGCGAATGACGGCTGGGCCAGCAATCAAACCGATGAGCAACGCCGTCAAGGCTGCCATCACCGCACGGAAGGTGATGTACTGGAACACTCGGAAAAAACCAAATTCCGGCGAAAGGGTTTGCAGCCATTGGGCCAGGGTCAGCAACATGGTGCCGCCTCCTTTTTCTTGTTGTCACATTGAAGAATGGCGTCGATCACGCGTTCCATCTTCATAAAACGAGAGCCTTTGACGAGCACACTGCCCATGTGGGGCAGCTGTTGGGTCGTCTCAGCATTGAGGGCATCAATATCAGCCATGTGCTGCGCCGCTGCACCCACAGCTTGTGCGCTATGCACCGCCAAATCGCCCAAGCACAACACGTGGTCAATGCCTCGATCTTTGGCATAGGTACCCACCTCTTGATGGAACTCAGGGCCTTGCTGGCCCACTTCGCCCATGTCCCCCAACACCAACAAACGCGGCGCTGGCAAATCGGCCAAGACGTCAATCGCAGCGCGCACCGAGTCGGGGTTGGCGTTGTAGGTGTCGTCCACCACGGTGATGTGGCGGCCTTGGCAAGTAACGCTCAAAGCGCGCGAACGACCTTTGACAGGTTCAAATTGGTTGAGGCCTTGGGCAATCACATCCAGCGACACGCCTGCGGCCAAAGCACATGCCGTGGCGGCCAAGGCGTTGCCAATGTTGTGACGACCCGCAATGTGCAGCTTCACCTGCAAGTCACCTGCAGGCGTGTGGGCCACCACCGCCCAATGGTCTTGCTGCCAGGTGGCGCTTTGCAAACGCACAGGCGCTGCGCTGTTGGGCGCGATAGAGAAGCACAAGGTTGCACGTGCACCAGCCATGGCTTGCCATTGCACGGTGTAGGTGTCATCGGCTGGAAACACGGCCACGCCGTTGGCGGGCAAGGCCAGAATGACTTGGCCGTTTTCTTGGGCCACAGCATCCACGCTGTTCATGTGTTCTTGGTGTTCACGCTGCGCGTTGTTGACCAAGGCCACCGTGGCTTGGGTCATGTCGGCCAGCCCGGCAATTTCACCTGGATGGTTCATGCCCAACTCGACCACCGCACTGCGGTGATGCGCACGCATGCGTAGCAGAGTTTGTGGCACGCCAATGTCGTTGTTCAAGTTGCCTTGCGTGGCCAAAGCGTCGTCGCCAAAGCCTGCACGCAAGATGCTGGCAATGATTTGGGTCACGGTGGTTTTACCGTTGCTGCCGGTCACCGCAATCACAGGCAATTTGAACTGACTGCGCCAGCCTTTGGCCAACTGCCCCAAGGCCACGCGGGTGTCTGGCACTTGCACACCGGCGAGCTGGGCTGCGTCTAAGCCATGGTGCGCCAACGCCGCACTTGCACCGCTAGCGGCCACTTGTGGCAAAAAGTCGTTGGCATCAAAACGCTCACCTTTCAGAGCGACAAACAAGTCACCCGCTTGGCAGGTGCGACTGTCGGTGTGCACGCGTTGGATAACCAGAGCACCATCACCCACCAGCTGTGCGCTGCTGAGCCATTGGCTGATTTGCTTCAAGCTGAGGTTCATGTCAGACATGGGCCCTCCTCGCTTGCAAGGCTTGCTTGGCATGCGTCACATCACTGAAAGGATGTTTGACACCGGCAATCTCTTGGTAGTCTTCGTGGCCTTTACCAGCAACCAACACCACATCTTGTTCACGTGCGTCTTGCACAGTTTGGGCAATGGCTTGCGCACGGTCGGTGATCACTATGGCATTGGCTGCGTTTTGCAAACCACTCAGCATCTGATTCAAAATCATCTGCGGGTCTTCGCTGCGTGGGTTGTCACTGGTCAACACCACGTGTTGCGCGTGTTGCTCTGCGGCAGCGGCCATCAAAGGACGCTTGGCAGCATCGCGGTCGCCACCACAGCCCAACACACAGGTCAATTCGCCACCGCGTGACTTGGCTAAAGGCAACAAAGCTTGCACCGCTTGCGCCACTGCATCAGGTGTGTGGGCGTAATCAATCACCACCAACGGTTCGCCCGCTTCACCCACGGTTTGCATGCGGCCTGGTACAGCGGGCAACACGCGACAGGCTTGCACCGCATCGGCCAAGCCATAGCCCAAAGCGCGCAAGCAGGCGATGACGCCCAACACATTGCTCACGTTGTAGTGGCCCACCAAATGGGTTTGCAGCGCATGCACTTCATTGCCCTCTGCCACCTCAAAACACAAACCCGTTGTGCCATGTTGGATATGACGTGCCACGATGTGCTGTGTCGATGTGCGTTGATGGCTTTGCGCACTTAAAGCTGCGTCACACGACACGGTCCAAACACTTGGCGCTTGCGTGCGGGCTTGCAGTTGCGCAGCCAGAGCCGTACCTTTGACATCGTCCACATTGATGACAGCAGCTTGCAAACCTGCCCAGCTGAACAAAGCCAGCTTGGCTTGCCAATAGCTTTCCATGCTGCCGTGGTAATCCAAATGATCTTGCGTGAAGTTGGTGAACATGGCCACACGCACCTGCGTGCCGTCCAAACGGTGTTCAGCCAAACCAATCGATGACGCTTCAATGGCGCAAGCCTTGACACCTACATTCACCATGTCATGCATGCGCGATTGCAGCAATACGGGGTCAGGCGTGGTCATGCCAGTCACTTCCAAGTGTCCTACTTCGCCCACACCCAACGTTCCGACGATGGCACAACGCTTGCCTGCGTTTTGCAGCGCATGCGCCAGCCACCACGCACTCGATGTTTTGCCGTTGGTACCAGTGATAGCCACCACGTCCAGCGCCTGGCTGGGTTGCTCGTAATACGCAGCCGCAATTAAACCGCTGGCCGCTTTCAAGCCGTCGTAGGTGGCGATGGCACTACCCTCATCCCATGCAAAGTTTTCACTGCCTGCATGCTCGACCACACAAGCTGTTGCACCTTGCTTCAACGCAGACGCCACAAACTGACGGCCATCCCTCACATCACCAGGCCAAGCGATGAAGCCGTCACCCGCGCCCACACGGCGGCTATCGGTATGCAGCGCACCACGCACTAGGCCGCGAAGCCACTGCGCGGCGTCTTGGGGGCTATGCAGTCGTTTCATCAAAACGACTCCTTTTCAACCTTGGTCACCACTTGCGGCTTGACCGCCATATCGGGCTGAACGCCCATCATGCGCAAGGTTTGTTGCACGGTTTGACTGAACACGGGGGCCGCCACATCGCCGCCAAAGTAAGCGCCATTGGTGGGTTCGTCCACCATCACCGCCACCACGATGCGCGGGTTATCGATGGGTGCGATGCCCACGAAGAAGCCACGGTATTTTTTGCTGGCGTAGCCCTTGCCTTCCACCTTGTGTGCCGTACCGGTTTTGCCGCCCACCGAGTAACCCATGGTTTGCGCTTTGGGGGCTGTACCCCCTTGGATGGTGACCATATGCAGCATGTTACGAATGGCCGCTGCGTTTTGCGGCGACAACACGCGCGCGCCGCTGACTTGCGTTTGATTGGTTTTCACCAAACTCATGGGCACCATTTCGCCATCGTGCGCAAACACGGTATAGGCCTGCGCCAACTGAAACAAACTGGTGGATAAACCATAGCCATAACTCATGGTCGCTTGCTCAATCGGACGCCAAGTTTTGTAGGGGCGCACCTTGCCAGCCACCGCACCTGGAAACGGCACTTGGGGCTTTTGCCCCAAACCCACCTGCGTGAAGACTTCCCACATGTCATGGGGCTGCATCTGCATAGCGATCTTCACCGTCCCCACGTTGCTGGATTTTTGAATGATTTCATTCACACTCAACACACCGTGCGGGTGCGCATCGGTAATCGTGGCTGTGCCCATTTGCAATTTACCGGGCGCGGTTTGAATCAAGGTCTCTGGCTTGACAATGCCCTTCTCCAAAGCCAAACCCACCACGAGTGGTTTCATGGTGGATCCGGGTTCAAACGTGTCAGTCAGGGCTCGGTTTCTAAGCTGCGCCCCACTCAGGCTGCCTCGTTTACCCGGCGAATAACTCGGGTAGTTGACCAAGGCCAACACCTCGCCGGTTTTGATATCGAGCACCACCACACTGCCAGCAGCAGCTCTGTTGTTGATGACCGACTCTTTGATTTTTTCGTACGCGAAGTACTGCACCTTGCTGTCGATGCTCAGCTGCAAATCGCGACCATCCACAGGCGGCACCATTTCGCCGATGTCTTCCACCACGCGACCCAAACGATCTTTGATCACGCGGCGTGAACCAGGCTTGCCACCCAAGTCTTTGTTGAACGTCAGCTCAACACCCTCTTGACCGAGGTTTTCCACATTGGTGAAACCCACCACGTGCGCCACTGACTCGCCCTCTGGGTAAATGCGTTTGTACTCTTTGCGGTCGTACACGCCTTTGATCTTGAGTGCAGCAATGTCTTTGGCCACCGACTCGTCCACTTGACGCTTGAGCCACACAAAGGTTTTGTCTTCGTCTTGCAACTTCTTGTCGAGGTCTGCTGGATTCATGCCCAACAACTTCGCCAAGGCTTTGAGCTTGGCCGGATCACGCTCGATGTCTTCTGGATTGGCCCAAATGCTAGGCACAGGCACGCTAGAGGCCAAGATGTTGCCGTGACGGTCCAAGATACGACCACGATTCGCTGGCAAATCCAGTGTGCGCACAAAACGCACCGCACCTTGGCGTTTGAAGAAGGCGTTGTCAATCACCTGCACATACGCAGCGCGCGCCACCAAACCTAAGAAACCCGCAGCAATGACGGCCACGATGAACTGGCTGCGCCAGATAGGTGTCTTGCTAGCCAGCAAAGGGCTAGAGGTGTATTGCACGCTGCGGCTGCTCATGGGCGAGCCTCCACAGGAGCCGATGCAGCCGCGCCACCGGGTACGGTGGCGTATTGCGTGATCGCAGGAGTGATGGTGCGCATGTGCAACTGTTCACGCGCGAGTTTTTCCACACGCAAGGGCGTAGCCTGCGCACGGCGCTCGACATCCAAACGGTCGTTTTCGGTTTCCAAGTGACGCGCCAAGCTGGTGGCACGGTCAATTTCAGTGGTGAGCCAGCGCGACTCATACTGCGTACGCACCAAGTACAGCGCACTGGCCATGACCGCCACCATAAGAAGCAAGCTCACGCGGCTCATGCGCCAGCTCCTAAGCGCTCAGCCACACGCATGATGGCACTGCGCGAACGGGGGTTGCCCTCCACCTCGGCAGCACTGGGCTTGACGCGATCAATGGCTTTGAAGTCCATCACTTTGGGCGCGGCAAACGGCGCACGGCGGTCATACACCTCACGCGAATGTTGCGTGATGAACTGTTTGACGATGCGGTCTTCCAAAGAATGGAAACTGATCACAGCCAATCGACCTCCGGGGCGCAGCACTTGCAACGAAGCACTTAGCGCTTGTTGCAGCTCCTCAAGCTCGGCATTGATGAAAATCCGAAAAGCCTGAAATGTGCGCGTTGCAGGGTCCTTGCCCGGCTCGCGGGTTTTGACCGTGTCAGCCACGAGCTGGGCCA
>JACCDH010788167.1_pt1 | contig 35828 bp, 23 predicted proteins | sample 7442481 | NCBI WGS metagenome assembly JACCDH01 (sample SAMN15323433, study PRJNA562643) | freshwater metagenome | isolation source: river surface water | place: USA:Blue River Watershed | collected 2017-08-15
AATATACATGATGCTATCTAGGTAGTGCTACGTAGAAGGTATTAAGGGCCTAAGTAGTTGTACTTAAATTAGTGACTAGTGACCAATGATTAGTGACTAGTGACCAATGACTAGTGACCAGATAAGAACCAAACTATTCTTTTGTTAGCGATTTATTTTCATTGAACCATTTGGATTTAATTGACTTTTTTAACCCTGCACAGAAATAAAATAATTTAAACAAAACGTCTAATCACTAGTCATTAGTCACCCTGTCTGCGCTGGAGGCTACGACAGGCAGGTAGTTTCTAATAGAAATAGATTTATTTAAATAAAACCACTAAGTGACTAATTAACATCACTCAAGATAAAGTCAATCGTAAAAAAAAAATCTCTTATCTAATTAAAACTGTGATAACATAGTTTGGTTCATTAAAGAATCATTGTGGATGTTGTTAAAGGTGTATCTAACATGGAAAAATAAATGCAAAAAAAAAGTCATGAACGATGTCATGACTTTTTAACCTAAACCTATGTAAACGACTACTACTTGCTTTTTTGTGGAACCAGCACCAGAGGTTCTATCCTCGCTTGTTCTAGACAAAGGTGCAGTGGTTTTTGCGAGAACACAAGGAAATCAATTCATTACATATAAAAACACGTATATACGCAGGGTGCTAACTAAGTAGTTCTACGTATGAAACATGTAATTGTAAGATAATTAACTAGATATAAAAGTGATTTCGCCTTAAATCGTATGAAAATGGAAACGACAAATAGGGAATGTAAAAATTAGACGCAAAAAAAAAGTCATGAACGATGTCATGACTTTTTAACCTAAACCTATGTAAACGACTACTACTTGCTTTTTTTGTGGAACCAGCTCCAGAGGTTTTATCCTCGCTTGTTCGAAACAAAGGTGCAGTGGTTTTTGTGAGAACACAAGGAAATCAATCTATTACATAGAAAAACAGGTACATACACAGAGTTGTATCTACGTAGTTCTACTTAGTTGAAGTCGATTTTTGAGAATATATGGCAAAAAAATAGTCCTTTCAAATCGAAAGAGCTAAACAATAAACTAGTTATTATCAGATAACTTCAGATAAAATTCCAATTAAATTTGGAAGTTCGATTTGTGCATCAGACATTGATACTTTTTCTTCCGTTTCCTTTACAGTTGAACTTTCAGTTGTCGTTGTAGAAACATCGTTGATAGCCTCTGAACTCGTTTTACCAACAGTGAATTGTTTTTCATTCATCGTTGTGATGATTTTTATCATTTGATCCAAAGTAACTTTATCCTTGTCAAAAGAAACTTTCGCTGTTTGTACTTCCCGACCTTCAACAAAATCAAATTGAACACGTGACACTCCACCCGTAGCTTTTAATTCTTTACGAATCGAACCACCGCATCCAGCTTCACAAGTCATGCCTTTTATTTCAATTGTTGCTGTACGATTTGGAATAACTTCAGCTTTCGCATTTTCTTTTTTCCCTTTTTCCGTTTTTAATAAAACAGTAGTTGGTTCTGTGCTACAAGCTCCAATTAACAATAGTGTAGAAGCGGCAATGATAATCGTTTTCATACTCAAATGATTTTGATAAAAACAAAGTTAATCCAAAAGTAAAGATGATATGTTCAAAAAATGTTAAATTCTCAAAACGCAAGAAAGATTTTTTTAAATGCTTAAAGTGGAATACTAATTCTAAACGTTGTGCCTACATCTTGCTGAGATTCAAGCACAAAGACTTTACCTTTATGGTATTCAGTTACAATACGTTTTACCAATGACAAACCTAATCCCCAACCTCGTTTTTTGGTTGAAAACCCAGGTTGAAATATCGTTTTTAATTGTTTCGGATGAATTCCTTTTCCATTGTCTTTAATATCGATATGCACCCACTCAGGAGAACGATGAACTGTAACGATCAATTCACCTTTATTTTCCATGGCATCAACAGCATTTTTACAGATGTTCTCAATTACCCATTCCATTAGCGGAGGATTATGCATAGCGAGAATTGGTTCTTTTGCTTCAAAATGTATGGCAACTTTATTCGATATGCGCGGTCTTAAATAATCCAAGACGGATTTTATTGTTAACGTAATATCTGTTTCTTCCAGTTTTGCTCCCGATCCAATTTTTGAGAAGCGATCAGTAACTTTTTCTAATCGATCAACATCTTTCTGCATTTCTTTCGGAATCATTGGATCAATATCTTGAGATTCGAGCAATTGTATCCATGCCATTAAGGAAGATAGTGGAGTTCCAAGTTGGTGAGCCGTTTCTTTTGCCATTCCCGCCCAAACTTGGTTTTGTTCTGCTTTTCTAAAGGTGCTAAAAATGAGATAGCCAATAAAAACAAACAAACCAATGATAAAGAAAATAATGTACGGGAAATATTGTAATTGCTTCAATTCCTCTGAATCGTCAAAATACAAGATATTCTTCGTTCCATTTTTAAAATCGATGACCAATGGTTCGTTTTGTAGCTTCAATTCTGCAATAGTTTTACCAAGATTGACACTATCAACTTTTTCATTAGGTAAATTACTTCCTAAAACTTTATTTGTTTTGGCGTCCACTAATAAAACTGGAACCATTCCTTGGTTATCAATTAGTTCTTGATTAAACGAATTTATCAGTGAATCACGTTCCTCTTCCAATCGAAGAATTTCTTTGGAATCGTCATAAACATAGGTCATGAACAAACCTTCATATACTTCAATTGTAAATGAGGGATTGTTATTTTTCCAATCATTTGATAGTTTGAGCAGTGAATCTTCAAAAAGTTTAGTGATTTCCTTAGATGATAGAGTAGGGTGCTTTTTCCTAAACATACTTGTGTCAATCGGCAAATTGATATAACCAGATATGTTTTTATCCTGATCTAACAAAATTACAGGAATGTCTTTGTTGTCTTTGATAATTTTAAGTGGAAATGTAAAATCAGGAATTTGATCCAATGGCGTTTCTTTGGACAATTCTTTTGTAGCATCAATCCACAAGGCCATTTCTTTACGTTCTTTATCACGTAATTGAATAAATGTGCGATCAGTCAAACGAACAAGCTCTAATTTTTTCTTGATAGCATCCGCCCATTGTTCTACGCGTTCTCGTTCGCGCTCACCCATTTTCGAAACGATATTATTCGAAACAAACAAAGATGCCCCAACCATCACAAGTGCGAACAGCATGAGTGCAATTTTCCATTTTTGTTTATTTGAATATAAGTTCATCGAATTCGTTTCCTAGTGGTTAAATTTAACGAGAAATTTGGTCTAAGATTGTTTCTTGCATGAAAACATCTTGTATGCTACGATTTATACAGCTTTAAATTCTTAATTTTGCTCAAAAAAAAGCGACAATGCGCAACTTAATTAAAAAACCAATTTTCATCTTTTTTGCACTTTCAATTCTAATTGCTGCTCCATTGTTTTTGCTTCCATTGAATTTATTTGATGGAGAAATAGTTTATCAAAATGGATTGTCAACAGTTGTTGAACCGCGTCCGTTGAGTTTGCATTTTGTTTCAGGAATTGAATATTGGGGGGAGCATTTAGACGGGGTTAAAGACTATCATTTGACGCCACGTGGCCGCATGCTCGCAGTTGGTTTTATTATTGGTTTTCCTGCATTGATTGCGTTTCGAGTTTTTTTGAAAAATAATCAGCCTAAATAATTGAAATGTAGCGAAATAATTTAGTAAATTCGCTGAGAAAACAATCAGTCCGTTCTGGGATTGATAACGACTGCGAAATTTATGAAACCATTCAAATTAACTGCGATAATGGCAGTATTCTTATCATCTATTAGTTTCAGTCAACACAATAATGAACTATACAATAATGGTGCATTAATTCATATTCAAGCAGGTGCAGAGGTACATGTGTTGGGTGATGTCCATATGCGTGGAGCAACTGCAACATTGGAAAACAATGGATTGCTAAAAGCAGATGGAGATTTGTACGGTGATAACTTATTTCAACAACGTGGAACTGGAATAACACGCTTGCAAAACAACCTTGTCAATATAGGGCAAAATCAAAAAATTTCTGGGTCATTCGCTGTTCGTGGGACAGGTTCAACAAATTTAGGTGTAAACGATGGGTCATTTTACAACCTTGAATTAGGAAATGGAATTGGTATCGTTTGGTTGGAAACGAATGCAATAGCTGGTTCAACGGCTTACGTGGCTGATGTGAGAGGAAGTGTCAATTTCAATTATGCTGGTTCTTCTAATCGAATTATCACGCATTCGCCTTTAGCTATCCCAACAAATGGAAGTGGTTATTCTGCTGTATTTGGATTAATGAACTCAACTCCTGGTTTAGGCACACTAGTTAACAATACTGTAACCTTGAACGGAAACTCGAGTCCTATCGATGCTGGTTATATTCAAGGAAAATTTAGAAGAAGAATTGATCCCGCTGGAGGAGCATATGGCTTTGTTGTTGGATTGGAGCCTGCAGGAGCAGGAGCACAGCGTGGAATACAATATACTCAACTTAATTTTGGAGCAAATACATATGATGTTTTAGAGTCTTATTTTCAAACTGGTTTATCGAATACATTTGCGCCGCAATTGGAATGCGGTGGCTACTTAATAAATTATTGGGGAGGAACAGATCATGGGCAATGGGTGATGACCAATCCAGCGGCTGGCTCAGGGACTTACAGTATGACAGTTTGGCCACAAGATGATAATTTTCCTGCAAAAACTGTATGGTTAATCACGAAAGACAATACGATTCAAGGAACACCAGATCAATGTGGACCATCACCGGTTAATCTAACGCGAGGAGGTTTCAATGGTTTTTCTACTTTTGGTGTTGCAGCAGCAGATGCCTTTGTATTACCGACTGAGTTAATACAGCTATGGACTGAATCAATGAGTGATTTTATTCAGGTTAATTGGTTGATTGGATCAGAACACAATGTAAGTCATTATAACTTGGAAAGAAGTGATGATGGTGTCAATTTTGAATTAATCTCAACTTTGGCAGCTGCAGGTAATTCTGAAACTGAATTGAGTTATCAATACGATGATCACAATGTAAACCGTAATCAATTGTATTACTATCGTTATCGTGTTTTTGATTTAGATGGAACTGCTGAATATTCACCGATTGTTCAAGGTAAATTGGTTTCTAATTCTCAAAATTTCTCAACAGAATCTGTGTATATCTATCCAAATCCTTCTTCAGATAATTTGAATATCGGAATCGCAAGTTCTAAAGATAGAGAATTAGTAATTGAAATATATAACTCAATAGGTCAAATTGTTTATAATCAACGAGGCGCAATTGAAAAAGGAAATTCTGTTCTTCCAATTAGTTTGGATCAATGGGTAACAGGAATGTATAATGTGAAAATCACAGATGTATCAAGCGAAGAAATCGTTTGGCAAAAATTCATCAAACAATAATCAGACTGCAATGAAAAAAATAATTACTACAACAATCTTAACAGCCTTAGCAAGCTCAAATTTATTTGCTCAAAATGTGGGTATTGGAACTAGTACACCTAGTGCTTCTTCAAAATTGGAGATTTCTAGTACTAACTCAGGATTATTGATTCCTCGTGTTGCATTGACAGCATTAAATGCTGCAGGACCAATTACAGCACCTGCAACAAGTTTGTTGGTATACAATACAGCAACAGCTGGAGTTTCACCCAATAATGTTACGCCAGGATACTATTTTTGGACAGGTACAGCTTGGTCTCGATTGTTGAATTCAGCAAGTGCAGATTGGACACTATTAGGAAATGCTGGTACAGTTGCTGCTACAAATTTCATTGGAACAACTGATGCGGTAGATTTTGTTACACGCACAAATAATACTGAAAGAATGCGAGTTTATTCTGGTGGTGGTATTTTGGTAACGAGTCCAAATTTTAATGCGAATGCAATGAGTCCAGCCGTTGATGTTCAAGGCGCTTGGCTTCGCCTTGGAGATGCGGCAGGAAATCAGACTTTTACTAATGGTATGGGTATTAAATTCCATGATTCTGGGGTGAATCATGCATCAATGCAGTATATTTCTTCTTCTAATTTTATCAACTTTGGAACTTCTGGCGGAAATGGAAATGCACTAGCATTAGATTTAGCTGCTACTCCTGCTTTAGCAATCGATTTGAGCAACAGACGAATAGGAATTGGCACGAATGCACCTGCTGAGGCAATTCATGTTATTGGAAATGTTCGATCAAGCACTTTAGCTGGTGTCGGATCAAGACTTGTTGCTTCTGATGTGAATGGAACTTTGACAAATATTGCTACTGGTACAAATGGACAAGTTTTAACACTTGTTGCAGGTGTTCCTGCATGGGCAACTTCTGCCTCTACTGCTTGGAATTTAATAGGAAATGCTGGAACGAATACAGCAACGAATTTTATTGGAACAACAGACAACGTTGATTTTGCAACTAGAACCAATAATATAGAAAGAATGCGTATTACAAGTGTAGGTAATGTAGGTATTGGTACAAGTACACCTGCTTATCGCTTAGACTTAGCTACTGGGACTTTTGCATTTGGGAATAGCAACGTTAGAACGGAGACAAGAAATGATGCTGGTCTTCAAGGAAACGCGGGTGCTCAATCAGGTTTTTTTGAAACAAGTGCTCCAGTCAATTTTCCGGCAGGTGCAACAAGCTGGTGGCATTTGATAGATTCTCGTCACAGCAATAATGGGAACAATTACGCAATGCAAATTGCTGGTAGTTTCTTCGATCAAGACCTATGGTTCAGAAAAACAAATGGTTCAGCAACACAGGCTTGGACAAAGATACTAACCACATCAAATGGTTGGTCAACAACTGGGAATACTGGTACAAATGCATCAACCAATTTTATTGGAACAATTGATGCCGTTGATTTTGTAACGAGAACGGGAAATGTCGAGCGTATGAGAGTTATGAACAACGGAAACGTTGGAATTGGAACCGCTGCTCCGAATTCAAAATTGGAAGTAGTGGGTAAAATTTATTCCACAGGTCCAGCTGCCGAATGTTCAGCCCAAGACAGAACATCGGGAACCCAATACACTATGTATGGTACAGGAGGACTGATGAAATTATGGAGAGCTGATTATGGAGACGTCATAAATATGACAAATACTGGTTTTGTTGGTATTGGTAATGTTACTCCAGGTGTTAGATTGGATGTAAATGGTACAATAAGAGCAATGGATGTTTATGCTTCTGGAGGACAAAATTTGATAATTGGAGATGACACTTATTTCAGTGATTTGGATGTGGCAAACAGACTTGGCTTAATAAGCACATCAAATGCAAATATTGGAGAATTAAAATTAGGTAATTCTGCTACGAATCCAGTCCTTTCGGGTAATCCTGGGTATTTGTACATCGATCAAGAAATACGCTTGCAAAATAACGCGAATGTTCTAAAAAGAGCCACAGCACCAATTATATGGACTGATCAATTTGATAGTGGTTTAGGTGGTGTTTACAGCGGAAATAGTGAATCTGAAGAAGGTGGTTTTTGGGCAAATGGAAACTACGCAATGATTTTGAGCCCTGGTGATAATGACCTTGTAAAAATTGTCGATGAGGATTATTTAGACAACACTGGCTCTGCTTATGATAACAACGCAATGCGTGCAAGAATTGACGGTAATGGACAATATTTCCAAATTTCAGATGCACGATCAAAAACAAATATTCAACCTATTCAAAATAGTTTAGAGAAATTACTTGCGATTAATGGCTACACTTATGAATTCACTTTACTGGATTCAGAAAAAGCAAAAGGACAGAAAGCAATGCTGACAACAGGAGTTTTAGCGCAAGAATTAGAGAAGGTTCTTCCAGAAGCAGTTAGCAATTATGAAGGAAATTATATGGTGAATTATGCAGCAATGACACCATTGTTAATTGAAGCTATACAAGAACAGCAAACTATGATAGATGCTCAAAAACAATTGATTGATGAGCAAATGAAATTATTGCAAGAATTGAAAAAAGAAGTTGAAACTTTGAAACAAAAATAGAATTTGTTTATTCATGAAAAGGGTATGGTAGGTTTACTGTTCCCTTTTTTTATCACAAAAAAAACTCCTACTTATTGCTAAATAGGAGTTTAAAATAGTTCTATAATTTGCTTATTGAAGCAATGAACGCATGTTCACTTTCTCGTCAATAATTTTGTACAGTTCTGTAATGTTCACGCGGATTTGCTCCATCGTATCACGATCTCTAATTGTAACTGTGTTGTCTTCCATTGTTTGATGATCAATCATAATACAATAAGGTGTCCCAATCGCATCCTGACGTCTATAGCGTTTACCTGGTGAATCTTTTTCATCATAGGTACAGTTGTAATCGAATTTCAATAAATTCAATACCTCTTGCGCTTTTTCTGGCAGACCATCTTTTTTCGTCAAAGGCATCACGGCAACTTTAATTGGAGCCAATGCTGGCGGTAAACTCAAAACTGAACGTTCTGAACCATCTTCTAACTTTTCGTTTTTGTAAGATGCGCTTAATACAGCCAAGAACATACGATCTAATCCTACCGAAGTCTCAACTACATATGGAACATAGTTTTGATTCAACTCTGGGTCAAAATATTGTAGTTTTTTACCAGAATATTGCTCGTGTTGTTTTAAATCGAAATCTGTACGCGAATGAATTCCTTCCAATTCCTTGAATCCCATTGGGAAATCAAATTCAATATCTGCAGCTGCATTGGCGTAATGTGCCAATTTGATATGGTCGTGAAAACGGTATAAATTATCGCCTAAACCTAATTTTTTATGCCAATTTGCACGTGTTTCTTTCCAGTATTCGTACCATTTCATTTCTTCTCCAGGGCGAACAAAGAATTGCATTTCCATCTGTTCAAACTCACGCATTCTGAAGATAAACTGACGTGCAACAATTTCATTTCTAAAGGCCTTTCCAATTTGTGCAATTCCAAATGGGATTTTCATACGACCAGATTTCTGAACGTTCAAGAAGTTGACAAAAATTCCTTGAGCTGTTTCTGGACGCAAATAAATCGTCGAAGCATCACCCGCAACAGAACCTAATTCAGTTGAAAACATCAAGTTGAATTGACGCACTTCTGTCCAGTTTTTAGAACCTGAAATTGGACAAGCAATTTCCAAATCAACGATTAATTGATAAACGCCTTCCAAATCGTTGTTCTCCAATGTTGTGCGCATTCGATCTTCAATCTCAGTGATTTTTTGAGCATTGCGCAATACATTTGGGTTGGTAGCACGGAATTGAGCCTCATCGAAACTATCGCCAAATTTTTTGAAGCCTTTTTCAACTTCTTTGTCGATTTTCTGACGAATTTTCTCAATGTGTTCTTCAATCAAAACATCCGCGCGGTAACGCTTTTTCGAATCTTTATTGTCAATCAATGGATCATTGAATGCATCAACGTGTCCTGAAGCTTTCCAAGTTGTTGGATGCATGAAAATCGCTGAATCGATTCCAACAATGTTGTCATGCATTTGCACCATTGATTTCCACCAATAGGATTTAATATTGTTTTTAAGTTCAGAACCCAATTGACCATAGTCATAAGTAGCTGCTAAACCGTCATAAATTTCTGAAGATGGGAATACAAAACCGTATTCTTTCGCATGGGAAATTACTTCCTTTAGTTTGTCCTCTTTTTGTTCCATGCCGTAAAGATAATTACAAGTTGTGAATTGTAAGATAATCGGAGCATCTTAAAACAAAGGTTCAGTGAAATTTAAACACGAAATGTGTTATTTCATGCTATCCATGATTTGTTCAATGTAATTGAGGATTTTCTCCTTACCGAATGATGATTCACTTGAAGTTGTAAAAACGGGTGGCAACGCATCCCAATATTTCAGCATTTCCTTTTTGTACTTAGCAAGATTTTTTTGCAAAGCTGTTGAGGAAAGTTTATCAATTTTGGTAAACACCATGGAGAACGGAATTTGTTTTTCTCCACACCAATTCATGAATTCTAAATCTATTTTCTGTGGCTCTAGTCGGCAATCCAAGAGCACAAAAACATTTAATAATTGTTGCCTTTTAGTCAAATATTCAGCAATGAATTTTTCCCATTTTTCACGTTGAACTTTTGATGCTTTTGCGTAACCGTAACCCGGTAAATCCACCAAAAACCATTCGTTATTAATTATGAAATGATTGATTAATTGCGTTTTTCCTGGGCGACCAGATGTTTTAGCCAAGTTTTTATTATTGACCAACATGTTTATCAAAGAAGATTTTCCAACGTTTGAACGACCTATGAATGCGAATTCTGCACGTTCATCGGTTGGACAAAGTTTGTAATCTGAGTTAGAAATAACGAAGGCTGCTTCTTTAATTTTCATCTGAATTTTTTTGCAAATATACGCAAGAATGGCGACTGAGGATTTACATATTCTCTAGATCAACCGTTCTCATAGCGACAAACGATTTTATAATTCGTTCACCAATACCAGGAACATCCACATGAATGAGATAAACACCCGATGCAACTGGAATATTCTGGTTGTTGGTTAATGTCCAATCTTGGAAAGTCGATGGATTATCTTTTTTGTAGGTTTTAATCAGTTTTCCTTGCGAATTATAGATTTTGATGGTACAAATTTCAGGTAGATTGGTAATCTTAACACGGTTATCCAATTTGTTGAATTCATATTCCGAATAGGCATTGTAAGGATTTGGAACAACGTTGATTAATTTCAAAGCATCTGCTAGTGCATCTATGCTTGAAGTTTCAGTATGAACAGCCTCCATATTCCATGAATACATCGGTTTTCCATTGTTAGCTCCTGTTGCATTAAAGTTCTTATACTCCTTGTTGACGCGCACTTTTATTGTTGCATCTGTTGAAAGCAATGTTTTTCCTTCATTCAATAAAGGATTAATCACCCACATTAAACTACCATAAACTTCTCGTTTTGCAGATGCGCTGTTTCCTTCCACGAGCAACATTTTTTGGTAAAGGTGGTTTCCACTTAAATCTTCTGCAACTTGAGGATTGTATTCAGGAAAATCGTAAGCATTACTGTAATTATTAATTGATTTCGCTTTGGTACCAAAAATCCAGATAGAATGTCCTCCACCGAAAATTGGGCCTCCTAAAGGTGAATATTTACGAGAAGTTGGATTCCAAAGCATGTCTGCACCATTGTCTGCCCCTAAAAATGAATTTTCGCCAAACGCCATATACAAACGCGCTCCCGTTTCCAAATCAACAGCATACCCTGGAAACCAACCCATTCCAGTTCCAGTTCCATCTTCTTGACCATATTTGTTAACACTTGGGCTCTTGCGCATCATTCCCGGTTTACAAGCTCCTACATTTAAATCTTCGTCTTTACCCAATTCAATGACAGGACATCTAGTCCATTTCGTTTTATCGCTTGTTAAAACAATATTTACACTTGGCAAAAATGATAGCATTGCATTTGTTTTTGCAGCTCCTGGATTTGTTAAATTGTAATAGGCAATTGGCATGAAATCACATTGATAACCAGTGAGTCTGTGAGGAGCAATACCGCCTTTTAGTATTTTGTCAAATACATGCCCATCATCAACTCCAATCTCATCGTCATAACATCCGCCTTGAAGAAAAAGTTCGTCAATTCCAGTAAATGGTTCTGCGACATAATTTCCCGACCTTATCCAATTGCTAGGATTAAAACTGCTTCCATCCGAAATGAATCCCAACCAATTTTTTGAAGAATCAGCAAATGAAACCGAACTACTTAACACAGTAGTTTTTTGGTCATAATTAACTGTAGAACCGGTATAATTATACTGTTTTATCTGCACAGAAATTCCCCATTGAGGAATGATTTGTTCGTTGTCACTCGCAATTGTAAGTTCTGATTGAACCGAGTCTAATAATTCGCCACCTTCAGAAGAATAGCGGTAAATGGTCCAACTAGAGGTATCAGCACCATTTGAAACACTGCTTGTGTAGTCCCTAAATTTACATTCAAAATAACCATCTGCCACATTTAACGGATCAACTACTTTGATTTTGATTGGACCAAAATTTTGCGCGTACGTTACTTTATCCTGCTTACCATTCAGAATTATTTCCACTAAAGAATTACTTGTTAATTCTAAAGGATTATTTCCATTTCCATATCCGTCTAATCGTGTAATTTCAGGAGATTGACCATATTCCAAATAATGCAAGGTTCCATTTGATTCAGGCATTGGATTGTGAGGAATGACCTCTATTGGTCGAACTTCACCAACCGCTGCTTTGCGACTAGCCAAATACTTGCGTTTTTGACCATCGAGTGCAGATGGATCATTCGGATCATAGTTTTTATAGTTATTGTATCCGTATGCGACTGCTAAATAGTAATATCGTTTAAAGTTGATCAATTGGGTTGTTCCTTGCGCAAATAGATCATTTTTCACACTAAAACTGTGTTTGATTCCGTTGTCGCTTCCATTTACACGTTCAATTGGAATACTCGCTCCTAAATCATCATCAAATTCGAAATTGATAATTTGTGATACACCATCTTTGATGTCACACTGAGCCACCAAACGTGCTTTTTCAGCATTTCCAATATCCGATAATGAAACTTGGGCACTTGCGAGTTGGAAAATTTGGTAGCCTTGGAAGCGGTAATATTTATCTGCATTCGGATCACTCGAAACGATGAATGGATCATATTCAGAGTAGGCTTCTTTGTAATTATTGGAGCTCGGGGAATTGGATAAGGTTAAAATAATTTCATTTTCTAATTCTTGGGCAGCCAAATCTGGTGCATGAGGACCTTCTAAAACTTTGAAACAATTTTCGAAGAGTGCTTGCGCTTTATCATCTGCACGCTGCAACACTTCTACAGATGCATATGGATCGCCGCCGTTTGAACGTGCCCAAACAACACCCACAGTAATGTTATTCACTGCTCCAGGTTTTAATACAAATGGCCCAGCAGATTCTACAAAACGGCGATCATTCGGAGGATTATTTGATCCAACTTCTGTCCATGGTTGTTGTGGCAAACCACCAGTTCCCCAACCTAAAGGGTCTGTATCACCGGGAAACATGAAATCACACGGCACATCTGGATTGGATTCTGGATCAGAGATATGGCCACTACCTCCATATGAAAATTGTGAGCCATCTTTCCAAAATCCTCTTAAGTAATTATAGTAATCAGAAGCATTGATTGGATCTGTTTGATTTGGATTTGCACCATTTGTAGTATTTGAATAGTACAAAAAGCGACGCATTCCAAAACGCTCGTTATCAATGATTCCGTCACCGTATCCAATTCCATTTAAAGCTTGATTATAACCGATTCCAAATCCGTTGTCAATGCCGTCGTTATCTTGATATGGTCCTTCAAAGAAATCAACGCCAACTGCAGGAGGTGAAGTTCCGTAACCCTTGTATCCAGAATTGTCACTATCAACATTGTCACCGTTGTAATAGTAACCTAAACCTCTATTTACATCACAGCCAACATAATCATCATAAGGGTCACCAAGTGCTCCGTCCGTAAAAAAGCCAAAATACGTATTGTACAAGGTTTGTGTCCCTCGATTGATTAATTCATAGTTGTAAAATGTCATGTTGTTGATTTCATCATTGGAAGCAAATGAAAACGCTTGAGCTCTAATTTCCATTCCAATTGCATCAGCGCCTGTTTCAGTATGAATGTTTCCTTTGTCATTCATAACCCACCAATAATTCAAATCTCCAAAAAGGGAAACACGTCGGTCAGTTTTACATTCTTTTGTGCGATAAATGTCGTGCCAAGGAAAGTCTCCTTCTTGCCAATTGTAAATACCATCTTCGTTTCGGTCGTAAAATGGGGCTAAGTAATAATCTTGACCCATCGAAACATCACCGTGAGCAGGCCATTGTTTTACAATCGCAGGAACTTCATAATTTGGAAATAGTTCAGCTTGTGTATTCGTTCCGTTTTCTTGGTCTTCTATTCCGGCATCGTACCATGCGGCAAATTCACGAATCATATCTTGTGTTGTCACAAAGTGCTTATCGTATTTTGCACAATTTTCATAGGTCGTTTCGGCAATTACTTTCGACAATGGACCTGTCCAATAATCTTGTCCTTCTCGGTAACGAAGCGCTGCTAATTTTAATTGATTGTTCACATCTGTTCCACCTAACCAAAGCGCAGCAGTAAAAAGAGCCATGATTCCAGAGTTTTTCGGAACCTCGTATTGCGAATAATTTTGATTTGGTTTTTGCCAAAGGTTTCCTGCTGTATGTACGAGTATACGCACATTGTTTAATTCCATGTACGTGGAAGTTGTAGGAGGTGTACATTGGGCAGCTTTCGTTGGTTTTTCCTTCACCAACACTTTACCAGCTCCTGCATATGGTTGAGCCTGAACTAAAAAGGTGCAAATACAGAAAAATACAACAAGTGCTGCTTTCATAAATTGTAGTTTAAGTGACCAAGATAATGATTATTGTAAATACAAGTTAGGCGTAATGAGTAAACTGTATTTTTTAAACGGTAAAGTGTATTGATTAAAAAAATATTAACGTTTCAAATGTTTCGTGAATTCCACCAAAAGTGTTGTTATGTCTTCGTATTCGACAAAACTTAAATTTGCTTGGGTATCGAACACGTCATGGTAGTTTTTATTGGGTCCCATGGTATAAATGAAAAATGCTGGAACGCCCATTTGTGTGAACCAATAATGATCTGAATTGGCAGCTGGACCGCGAGATTTAACCTGTTTCAAAAGGTTTTTCTCTGCATTGATAGCTTGTAATTGTTTGAATTCGTTTTCGAACAAGGTAGCATTCACAACGGTAATACCATCTTCACCACTACCCATGATATCTAAATTCAAGAGAAATGAAATTTTGTTTAACTTCACTAAGGGATGTTCAACAAAATGCTTGGATCCTAAAAGACCAGCTTCTTCTCCTGCGAAGGCGATGAATAAAATATTGTAATCAACAGGATTTTCTTTAAAGTATTTGGCCATACTTAAGAGCATTGCTGTTCCACTTGCATTATCATTCGCCCCAGGAAAATAGGTTTCAGCACCCATTCGTCCCAAATGATCGTAATGTGCAGTATAAACGACTGTTTTCTTTGATTTCTTTTTAGCGGGTAAGTAGGCAAAAACGTTGCGTGATGTATAATTTTTAATTAGTTGGGCATCAATGGAAATAGTGAAACTACTGGTTTTAGAAAAAATAGAATCTTGAATCTGAATCAAGGGATTTTTCAACTGTTGATCGGAAACAGACCACGTAAACTTTTGATTTGTTATTTCAATAACAGGCATCATTCCCGCTAATTCTTCTTTCAATCCAGCAACTTTTTTTAAGGTGTCGGCTGACAGATTTACAAAGTTTAATGCTATCGCATTGTATTCTTTCCCGTTTGAAATTGATTTAATTTCTTCGATCAATTTTTCAACGTTTAAGGCTGTTTCAATCGGAATTAATTTTGGGTGAAGTTCTAATTTTCCTCCGGCACTTGCAGGATCAACCAGATAATGAACTCCTGGTGTAAGCGTTCGTCCATTGTGCTGAATAGACATTTTATTTGGAAAGGTATTTACATCCAACTTGAAGGACTGAAAATAGGATTTCTTCAATGGCTTCAATCCAATTTTTTTAAATTCAGCTACGATAAATTCCGCAGCCAATGAATCTCCTTTATTCACATAGCCGCGACCATGGAATTCGGGAGAACAAAGCGTTTTTGTGATACGTTGTACTTCTTCAATTTGTGCAAATGTCTGATTACTATAAACAACCGAGATGAATAGAAGAACGAATAGTCCTTGTTTCATAAGCATTGAAGGCAACTTGAACATGAAAATTACTGTTGGTAACGACGTTTTAATTTAGCAACAAATTCTTCAACTGTTTCGCTTTTTAAATCCCAATTGTGATTATTGGCATAAGCGGATGCGCGAATCAGCATTTCTTCTCGAGAGCTTAAGTTGTCCAAAACTTTAATTGCATCAGAAAAAGCTTCACTTGATCCATCAAACAATTCATTGATGTATTGCAAGCGTTCATTTAATCCAAAAGCACCAATTAATGTGCTCAATGCGGTCATACCAAATTGAGGTGCCGAATCACCTGATTCCTTAGAAAATTTGTTGTAAAAATCTAAGTTGCTATTTTCCACAGGAGTAACTATTACTTGCTCCATGGTAATATGCTCTTCATGAACTCCATCCTCTGTGCTTTCCGTGCTTGAAACAGATAAATGCTCAAAAGTATTGTCTTCTAAGACTTCTTCCTTTATTTGCTCAGCTGAATCATCGAATAATGAAAAATCAAATGCTGGTTGTTCTTCAATTTCTTCGATTTCTTCTTCGATAACTTCCTCTTCTACATCCAATTCGATTTCCAATTCAGGCATTGAATAGATCGGAGTTTCGACTACAGGTTCAGCTACAGGTACTGAAACAATTGATACTTCAACTTCAGGAGTTTGAACAATAGGTCGTTCACCAAATATTTTTTCTTCAAAAGCTTTATAGCGCAGAATAATAGCACGTTCATGCAATTCCTGAGTGTTTACCACTAATTCTTCTAGCTCTTCACGTGTTAATTTTCCATGATTTAATTTTGAGAATGCTTCCTCAATTGCCTTTAAACGCGCCTCAATTGTAGATAAATTTGCCATATTCTTTTGAATCTCTATTTTTCAACATTTTTGTAAAGTTGCTAACGTTGCTTTGGCTATAAACAACAAAATAACGACTTTTAAAACGTAAAGTTACCGATGAGGTAGCAACGCAAAATGATCACGAGAAGAAACTTGTCTTCGATGATTTGTTAATAACCTAAAGCGAGAAGAAAAAACGATGTTTTTAGAGCAATTTCCTGGAGAAGGCAGACAAAATGGTTGGATTGAAGTAATCTGTGGATCAATGTTTTCTGGAAAAACAGAAGAGTTAATTCGTAGAATGAAACGTGCGCAGTTTGCCAATCAAAAATTAGTTTTGTTTAAACCAATCATCGATGATCGCTACCACACAGAAAATGTTGTGAGTCACCAAGGTTCTAGTTTGAAGGCGATTCCTGTGAATGACTCCAAAGAAATTCTTGATCTTTGGAAAAATGAAAAAGTAGTTGCTATCGATGAAGCACAATTTTTTGATGAAGGAATCATCGATGTTTGCAACGAATTAGCAAAGAAAGGAACACGTGTTATTTTGGCTGGTTTGGACATGGATTACAAAGGTGTTCCATTTGGTCCAATGCCAAATTTACTTTCGATTGCAGAATATGTAACGAAAGTGCATGCGATTTGCGTTTCTTGTGGTAATTTAGCTCAGTATTCGCATCGTACGGCAAATGAAACAGGTCAAGTGCTTGTTGGAGCAGTTGAAAAATATCAACCATTGTGTCGTGCGTGCTACAATAAAATAGCGCATTGAGATTAGGAATTGGATATAAAGAGTTCGTTAAACAGATTAAAGGAACAGCTGATACAAGCAGTTCTGCGATTGTTATTGATCAAATTGTATACGATACACGTAAACTAGTCAGCGCAGACAACAGTGCATTTTTTGCATTGGAAGGTGAGTTCAGAGATGGACATGATTTCATTGAAAATGCCTACAAAAAAGGTGTTCGCGTATTTGTTGTATCAAAGAAAATTGACCAAACACATTTTCCAAAAGCACATTTTATTTACGTTGACAATACACTTTTCGCAATTCAATGTTTAGCTGCTGCACATCGCTCTAAATTCTCATTTCCAATTGTTGCAATTACGGGTAGTGCAGGAAAAACAACTGTAAAAGAATGGTTGTATCATTTGTTAAGTCCTAGTCTGCGTGTTGTAAGAAGTCCGAAAAGTTATAATTCTCAATTGGGTGTTGCTTTGTCTTTGTTAGAATTGCATGCAGATTGTGATTTAGCATTGATTGAAGTCGGTATTTCGCAACCTGGAGAAATGCAGCGATTGAAGGAAATTGTAAATCCAACAATCGGGGTTTTAACCTCTTTTGGACGTGCCCACGAGGAAAATTTTAAGTCGACCGAGGAGCATTTACAGGAAAAGCTTGTGTTGTTCACTGAAACACAGAAAACATTTTTTCCGAATTCAATCCTATTAGACGCTAATCAACTAAAAGCTATTCATGGTGTTGCAATAAAACCTGAAGCCTTTAAAAAAGAACTTGCTTTGGTTCCGTTTCAAGATCAAGTTGGACAAACAAATGCGCTTATTGCAATTGCTTTGGCAAAGCTGTTCTTGGAAGATGTCAAAACGCTAAAATCGAGTATTCCGACCTTGCCACAGCTAGCTTTGAGAATGGAAACGTTCGAAGGAACCAGCGGAAACATGGTGATTAATGATACCTATAACTTGGATTTGGATGCTTTGAACCATTCTTTGGAATACCAAATGCGCGTAGCTGGTGATCGCGAACGGGTTGTAATCATTGGTTTGGATGAAGACAATTATTTCCGTAAAAAAGAAGTGGAACAAGTTGTCAAAGGTTTTGCACCAGATCAACTAGTGATTATCAAGAATAGCGATACAATCAAGCAACGGTTTGAGAATTCTGTCATTCTTATTAAAGGGACACGAAGGGCTGATATGCAACGTTTCGCACGTCAATTCCGATTGAAAAACCATAAAACTTTTGTGGAAATTGATTTAAGTGCGGTGCGACATAACATGACTGTTTTCAAACAGCAATTGGCGCCCAAAACCAAATTGTTGGCAATGGTTAAAGCGCAATCTTATGGTTCTGGTGTTGAGAAAATGGCGGCTTTCCTTGAACAACAAGGAGTCAATTATCTTGGAGTCGCATATGCTGATGAAGGTGTTGAATTGCGCAAACAAGGAATAAAATTGCCCATTTTAGTAATGAACGCCGAAGAAGATGGCTTTGAAGATTGTATCAATTATAACTTAGAACCTGCGATTTATTCATTTCAGCAATTAGATCAATTCGTTAAAGAGTTGATTTTTCAAGGTCAGATAGATTATCCCGTACATTTGAAAATTGATACAGGAATGAAGCGATTAGGCTTCGAATTGTCTGATATTCCTCGTGTTTGTGAAATTATTAATTCACAACCTGAAATAAAAATCAAAACAGTTTACTCGCATTTGTCGGATGCAGATAATCGTCGTGATAAGCGATTTACGCACCATCAAATCCAAAAATTCAATCAGGCAACACATCTGTTGAATCAACAATTGAATTATCATTTTGATCGCCATATTCAAAATTCAGAAGGAATTGCCAATTTCCCTGAAGCTCAATTTGAAATGGTTCGTCTAGGAATAGGGATGTATGGACTCAGCTCAAACCCGATGATTCAACTAAAATTGCAACCCGTCTTAAAATGGTTCAGCTCTGTTTCTCAAGTGAAAACCTTGTCAAAAGGAGAAAGTGTTGGTTATAATCGCACATTCATTGCTGAAAAAGAGATGAAGATTGCAGTTGTTCCTGTTGGCTATGCAGATGGGTTCAGACGATCACTTGGTAATGGAAAGGGTGGAGTAGTGCTACATGGAACATTTTGTCCAACGGTTGGGCGCGTTTGCATGGATATGATCATGGTCGATGTGACGAAATTACACGTAAAAGAAGGCGATAAAGTTGAAATTATTTGTACAAAACAAACAATTCAAAAATTCGCAGATGCAATGAATACAATTCCGTATGAGGTCATGACGAACATTTCGAAACGTGTGCACCGTGTTTATTTGGAAGAGTAAAAAACTTGAGGATAGAATTGAGAGCTAGAAGTTAGATTGATTTTCAGAAGGGCAGAAAATACCTACGACAACAAACGAATGCATTCTTCTCTCTGTGCCCAAATTTCGTCAAAAGTCAAGTTTAATTCTGGTTTTCGTGCAACCCATCTTCTCAAATAATCTTGATGAATTTTTTCTTTCCAATCGCCTGTTTGATGCGGTTCAATGCGCTGTTCACGAATCAATTTAGGCTCAATTAAAGCCAAACGGTTGTTTTTTGATGTGAAATCATATCGATCATGCGTACTTAATCGAAAAAAGCAATGCATTTCTGGTAAATTATTGTACGGTTTATCCATAAAAAAATCCGTTAATTCAACATGGGTTTCTGGACTCATCAAGAATATTCCTGCAATTAGTTCTATTTCTTCGTGGTTATTTTCCTCACACAATCGCGCCAAAATTCCATGTTTTGAAGAACATGTTCCGCGATTTTCTGTTAAAACTAACTCCAATTTGTCGCGATCTGAAATTCGTCCGTAAGGTAAATTTTCGATGAAATCACAAGCCGCAGAAAACATCGTTATTCCGCGTTCACGAAATTGTTGTGAGAACTGTCCTTCTTCAAGCTGAAAATCAGGTAGTGCCATTGTTTTATTTTCCGAGATTTAAGTCTTTTCCTGAAATTGTCTTGGTTTCATCAACTTCAACCTTTTTTGAAAGAAAGAAAATGCCTCCTTTTACTTTGCCTTTGATGCGAACTTTTACTTGGTCTTTTTTCGCGTAACGCAATGCTGTGAACATTGCTCCATCTTCTAATGTTGCCAAAAGAGAAAGCGAAAGCGAACTCTCTTGTTTCGCTTTCATTTTCACTTTTTTATTTAATTTGACTGTTCCCATTAATTGATCCTCGAGGTAAACTTCAACCGTGGAAGGTTTAATTTTCAAGGCATACCAATTGGGATTGTATACTTTTATTCCGGCCGATAAAGAAATTTCTTGACCGTCCATTTTTTCCATTTTCACACCTTCTGAGCCACGAAATTCAGGTTCTTGAAATGTTGCACATCCCGTTAAAAGAACAAATGCTATTAGAATAAACAAGAATTTTCTCATGACTTTTAGGTTTTATATTACTTTGATAATTCCGTAAAATGCTTGTAGAAATGAGGAATAGTTTCGATTCCTTTGTAGAAATTAAACAAACCATAATGCTCATTTGGTGAGTGAATCGCATCGCTGTCTAAACCAAAGCCCATCAAAATCGTTTTTAATCCCAACACTTTTTCAAACATTGCAACAATTGGAATACTTCCACCGCTTCGAACTGGAATTGGTTTCTTACCGAATGTAGCTTCGTATGCCATTGATGCAGCCTTATAACCGATAGAATCGATTGGCGTTACAGCTGCTTCACCACCGTGATGCGGTTTTACTGTTACTTTTACACTTGCAGGTGCAATTGATTCAAAATGATTTTTAAATAATTCAGTGATTTCATGAGGATCTTGATCTGGAACCAAGCGCATTGAAATTTTCGCATATGCTTTTGAGGCGATAACTGTTTTTGCCCCTTCACCTGTGTATCCACCCCAAATTCCATTCACATCCAGTGTTGGTCGAATCGAACCTCTTTCCATAGTTGAATATCCAGCTTCACCCATTACATCAGCAATGTCTAAAGCTTTGCAGTATTTTTCATGAGAAAACGGAGCTTTTGCCATTTCAGCTCGCTCTTCATCTGAAAGTTCAACAACTTTGTCATAGAATCCCGGAATTGTAATGTGATTATTTTCATCGTGTAAGGAAGCAATCATTTTTGCTAAAGTATTGATTGGATTTGCAACACAACCACCATACAAACCAGAATGTAAATCCCTGTTTGGTCCAGTAACTTCCACTTCAACATAACTCAATCCTCTCAATCCAGTTGTAATTGAAGGAACATCGTTTGCTAACATTCCTGTATCAGAAACCAATATGATATCTGCTTTCAATTTTTCCACATTTTGAGTAACGAAGATTCCTAAGTTTTCACTTCCAACTTCTTCTTCACCTTCAATCATGAATTTCACATTACATGGCAATTCATTTGCTTTTAACATCGCTTCAACTGCTTTCACATGCATGAACATTTGACCTTTATCGTCACAAGCACCACGTGCAAAAATCGCTCCTTCTGGATGAATTTCTGTCGCTTTGATTACTGGTTCAAATGCTGGACTTGTCCAAAGTTCGATTGGATCAGCAGGTTGTACATCGTAATGACCATAAACCAATACAGTTGGCAAAGACGCATCTATCATCTTTTCACCGTAAACGATTGGATATCCTGCCGTTTCGCAAACTTCAACCTTCTCAATACCAATACGTGTTAAATCTTCAGCAATTTTGTGGGCGGTTGCATGAACATCTTTCGCATAAGTTGGGTCAGCTGAAATTGATGGAATTTTAAGTAAATCAATTAGTTCGTTTAAAAAACGTTCTTTGTTTTCGGTGATAAAGTTTTGTGTTGAATTCATCTTTGATTTCTATTGAATGATACTGGTCAAAATTCGGAATAATTCCCGAAAAAATTGGTGGACTTAACTTTTTTCTTCAAATTCGTGCAACCAAAAATCAAAAACGACTGTCTTAGGACTACATAAATACTTTTGTATAATGATGAAATCAATATTATTTACGATTATTGCTTTGACTTTAGGCTTTTCGTCAACTGCTCAAATTACGGTCTCCAATACTCAAACACCGAACCAATTAGTTCAAAATGTATTATTGGGATTTGGGGTAACTGCGACTAATATTACCATCAATGGTAATGCGGCCAATTCAAATAATTTATTTGGAAATGTTACGTATTTCACATCTGGAAATTCAACCTTTCCAATTCAATCGGGAGTTTTGCTAACTACTGGAAATGGTGTTGGTGCAATAGGACCAAATACATCAGGTAGTTTCACGAATAACTCACCAGCTACACCTTCTGTTTCAACCGATCCAGCATTAAATTACATTGCGAATAGCGGTGTAACAAATGGTGTTGTTTTAGAATTTGATTTCATTCCTTCAGGAGATACAATTTCATTTAATTATTTGTTCGGATCGGATGAATATCCAGAATATTCACCCTCAACATTTAATGATGCGTTTGGATTCATTTTATGGGGTCCTGGAATCAGTGGTCCATACACAATGGCAGGCTATCCAGCTGGAGGAGCAAATTTAGCCGTTGTTCCTGGTACATCAACTCCGGTAACAATTAATAATGTTGGTCCTGGTGCCGCACAAAATCCAACGTATTATCAAAATAATTTAGGTGGTGCTGCATACGGAACGGCTATTCAATACGATGGTACAACAACATTATTATCAGCTAATGCAGATGTTCAATGTGGACAAACGTATCACATCAAGTTGTGTATTTCAAATGTTGGTGACCAAGCCTTTGATTCTGGTGTATTCTTACAAGCAAACTCATTTAGTTCAGAAGCTGTTGAGATTGCAGTAGCAACGGTTTCTGGAGATACAAGTGTATTTGAAGGATGTACCGATGCAAGTTTAATGTTCATTCGTCCTCAAACACAGTTGGGAGATACAATGATCATCAACTATCAAATTTCAGGAACTGCAACAATGGGTGCTGACTACAATAATTTAGCAAATCCAATTACATTCTTACCAGGAGAAGACACAATCGTGTTAACTATCAATCCAACATTTGATGGAATTCCAGATAATAATGAATATGTGACAATTACTGCAATGACAATTTCGCAATGTGGTGACACGATAATATCATCTGGAACACTTTATATTGTTGATGATGTCGTTGTTAATATAACTGAAAGTGATCCTACCGTCTATTGTGTAACAGATTCTGTATTGGTAACCGCAACTGCAACAGGTTTGTTTGGACCGTTTACATATGATTGGGCGGATGGACAAGTTGGAGATACGGCCTATTATCCTACTGTACAAGGAACAATGACTGGATCAATCGATTATTATGTAACAGCCACTAACTCCTGTGGATATACTGGTGTTGATACTGTGACTGTTACACTGAATCAAACGCTTGCGGTAGATACAATGATGACAGGACCAGCAACATGTGAACCTGTAGGTTGGGTTTCAGGGATGATAACAGGTCAAACTGGTGTTCCATCATACCAATGGACAGGACCAGGGCCAAATAGTCCAAATTCAATTGATGCTTCAGTTTGGCAAAATTTATCATCTGGTTGGTATTATTTCAATGTGTTTGATAATGTTTGTGAAGTACATGATAGTGTTTTTGTTGATATTTTGAACCCTCCAATGGCTCAATTTACAGCAACTCCAAGTTCTGGATGTTCACCGTTAACGGTCAATTTGATTAATACAAGTCAAAATGCGTTGAATTACATCTGGGATTTTGGAAATGGTCAAAATGCGAACGTAACAACAACAGCAAATCAGGTTCAAATTTATAATTCATCTGCTGTTGTTCGTTTGATTGCTGCTCAAGGAAATTGTGCTGATACTGCTTATCAAACTATCACAGTAAATATCTGTGGTTGTATGGATCCAAATGCTACAAATTACAATCCTTTGGCAAATTTTGATGATGGTTCTTGTATGTATCCAACTCCAATTGTCGAGGCTCCAAACGTTTTCACTCCAAATGGTGATAACGCAAATGATTTATTCTATTTGACAACAGAAAACTCGACTTCTATTGAGCTAACGATCCTAAACCGTTGGGGCAATGTAATGTATAATAAAGAAGGTGTTAATCCTGCTTGGGACGGTAAATCTCAAGGCGGCGCTTTAGCTGACGAAGGAGTATACTTCTATAAATACATTGTGAAAGGATTCAATGACCAAGTAGTTGAAGGTCATGGATTCTTACATCTGGTAAGACACTAATTTTAGAAAACAGAATATAAAAAAAGGCGACTATTTCAGTCGCCTTTTTTGTTATCAACTAGTTTGGTTGAAGCGTTAATATAAGAAGTTATTATATGGATAACGCACCTTAAAAATACGTTTCACTTCTTCGTAAATGGTCATTTTTAATTCTTCAATATTTTCTTTGTCCGTTGCAGAAATGAAAACACAGTTCTTGTTGTTTAGTTTGGCCATCCATGTCTTTTTCAATTCTTCCAAGGTCAATTGGTCCTCTGTTGGAGGATTCGGGTCGTTCTCATCGCGTTTCGCTGGAACGTATGCATCTATTTTATTGAAAACAAGAATCGTTGGTTTCTCCGTTTTATCCAACTCATTCAAGGTTTCGTTTACAATGTTGTATTGATCCTCAAAGGTTTCATGCGAAATATCTACAACATGCACCAATAAGTCTGCTTCACGAACCTCGTCTAAGGTTGATTTAAACGATTCTACAAGCTGATGAGGTAATTTGCGTATGAATCCAACTGTATCTGTTAATAAGAACGGTAAATTCTCAATAACGACTTTACGGACCGTAGTGTCCAAAGTGGCGAATAGCTTGTTTTCAGCAAAAACTTCAGACTTCGATAATAAATTCATCAACGTACTTTTTCCAACATTGGTGTAACCCACTAATGCAACACGTACAAGTTGACCGCGATTACTTCGTTGAACCGCCATTTGTTTATCTATTTCCTTCAATTTTTCCTTCATCAAGGAAATGCGTTGTTGAATCACGCGTCGATCTGATTCTATTTGTGATTCACCTGGTCCTCTCAAACCAATACCACCTTTTTGACGTTCCAAGTGTGTCCACATTCGTGTCAATCGCGGAAGCATGTATTGTAATTGTGCAAGTTCAACCTGTGTCTTCGCATGAGACGTTCGCGCTCTACTTGCGAAAATATCTAGAATTAAAATGTTTCGATCGAGAATTTTACATTCTAATTCGCGCTCAATATTGCGCAATTGGGAAGGAGAAAGCTCATCATCAAAAATGACAAGCTCAACACCTTCTGCTTTTATATAATCTTTAATTTCTTGAAGTTTCCCTGTACCAACAAAGGTTCGAGGATTCGCCATTGGCAGCTTTTGAAGAAATTTCTTTTTAGTAATTGCTCCTGCTGTTTCAGCAAGGAATTCTAATTCTTCCAAATATTCTATTGCCGTTTCCTCTTTTATTTCTGAAGTAATTACACCAACTAATACGCATAATTCCTCAACAGCATCAACGGTAACGTGTCCTTCTTGCATAATTATTTTCTCATTCCTTTTACGTATTCAGCAACAGCTGATACATTTTCTTTTGTCTCCAATGCACTTTTCATTGGAGGCATTCCGTTTTTCCCTTCATTGATTCGCTGAAGAACCTCGTTATCAGATATTGTTGAAACCGTCAAATCTTTTGCACCAGAAGCACCCAATTTTCCATCTTCTCCATGACAAACTGCACAATTTTCTACATACAGTTCCTTGCCACTTGGAGGCAACTTGGCTTCCGTAGCATTTGATTTTGTTCCAGAATTACAGGAAAAAATTAATAGACAAGAAGTTGATCCAACAAGAGTTAGAACCAAGCTCCGCCAAGCGCTGTTCTGAAAGGCCATGGAATAAATGCAATAATTAATAACAAGCCGATTACATACCAAGTAACAATCTTTTTGTGTTTATCAGCATTTTCAGTTGCTTTCTCTGCTTTCTTGCGACCAATCGTGATAACAACTATCGCTAAAAGCATTCCAATGAAATGTTCTAAACCGAAGAAACGGTGCATACCATTTGCATCTGTCATCCATTCACCTTCAAAAGAAACTTTGTGTCTTGAATTGATAAAATACAATCCCAATCCAATCAATAATTGCGTGTGAAGTGTAATCATCGCAAATAGATTTAGCATTTTATCTTTCTTCTCGTACGTTCCTTTTGATCTTGAAACAAGCGCATTAACAATTGCAGCAACTAATAAAATCAATGCAATCCAACGTAGCCCTGAATGGGCGTGTAATAAACCATTATACATAATCTCTCAAATTTTTACCAAAAATAACTAAAAAAGAAACAAAAGACGGTTTTCATTAATCCATCCGTTTTAATTAATTTCACGTTTTTAATTCAATTTTCGAATGAAGATAAGTTTATTTCTATTTTGCATCTTTTTCGGTTATGCCTTTGGACAATTAACACCTCAAAATGGTACGATTGACTCTAAAGCTACGTATTACGCCTTGAAAAATGCAACAATTGTGGTGTCGCCAACCAAGACAATACACAATGGAACCTTGTTGATTAAAAATGACGAAATTGTTGATGCAGGATTACTCGTTTCAATTCCAGATGGGGCAATTGAAATTGACTGTAATGGTAAAACAATTTTACCAGGTTTTATTGAGTTGAACGCCTCAGTAGGTTTGCCAAATCCAGTACAGCCAAGTTTTTCTTTCAGACCACAATTGGAAAGTGCAAAGCCAGGAGCTTATTATTGGAATGACGCTGTACATCCGGAAATTGAAGCGAATTCACTTTATTCAATCGATGCCAAAGCAAACAATGAGTTAAAAAAGTTTGGATTTTGTTCGGCCATTACTCACGTGAATGATGGAATTTTCCAAGGTTCTGGAGCATTGGTTGGACTTGGTAATGAAGCCGTTCACAACCAAATATTAACGGCAAAAGCTGCTCAATTTTTATCCTTCAATAAAGGTGTGTCCCATCAAACGTATCCATCTTCGCAAATGGGTTCTATTGCACTTATTCGTCAAGTGTATTGCGACGCAAAATGGTATGAAACGTCTGATAAATCAACTTTAAATCTGTCACTTGATGCTTTAAATCAATCCAAGAATTTGCCATCATTTTTCTACACAGAAGACAAATGGGAAATCTTTCGAGCTGCGAAAATTGCCAAAGAGTTTGGGTTGAACTATGCATTTTTCGGTTCTGGGAATGAATACATGGCACTCGATGAATTGAAAAAACTCGGTTCAACAATAATTTTACCATTGAATTTCCCTGCTGCTTATGATGTGAAAGATCCTTATGTCAACCGTGAAATACCTTTGAGTGATTTAAAACACTGGGAATTGGCGCCGTCGAATCCTTACTTTTTACAAGAAAATGGTATTCCATTTTGTTTTACAATGACAGGACTGAAAAACGGTGATGAATTTTGGAAAAACATCCGAAAAGCAATGGAACGTGGATTAACAGCTGAAAAAGCACTTGAAGCATTGACTGTAAATCCGGCTAAACTTGCGCATGCGGAACAATTCCTTGGAACATTGGATAAAGGGAAAAAAGCCTGTTTTACGGTTTATACTGAAAATCCGTTTGAAAAGGAGGCTGTTTTACTCGAATCATGGGTTCTTGGACAACAAGAAGTTCATCAAGCAATTTCAAGTCATGATATTGCAGGTCGTTACAATATTGTGATTGATGGGAAACAATATCCAATCGAAATTTCTCCTGAAGGACTCGGTTGGACAGGTAAAATTCAAGTCGTTAAGTCTGCAAATGATCCAAAAAATCCATCTAAAAAGGATACGCTGAATCCGAAAATGTTTGTTCAACTTGTTGGGGAAGATGTAACCTTACAATTTAACATGAGTGATGAAAATTTCAATGGTAGTATTAATCTCCATGGAAAAGTTAGAACCAAGTTTGGAGTTTTTGAAGGGGATGGAACGATTCCTTCAGGTAAATGGATTCAATGGTCAGCAATTCGCAATGATAAATTAGATGCGAAAAAAGAAGCAACGAATGTATCCCTAGACACTAGTTATTCATCACATATTTGGTCGCCTAACATGGCTTATGGTTTTACCAAGGAGCCAACAACTGAAACGATCGTATTTAGAAATGCCACAGTTTGGACCAATGAGTCACAAGGAATTTTGCACGACGCTACTGTAATTGTCAGCAATGGAAAAATTAGCTTTGTTGGAACAGGTAACTTTATGATTCCTGCTGGAGCAAAAGTAATCGATGCGAAAGGTAAACACTTAACATCGGGCATTATCGATGAACATTCACATATTGCTATTTCCAAAGGTGTAAACGAAGGAGGTCAAGCCATTTCCGCAGAGGTGAGTATTGCCGATGTTGTGAATCCAGATGATATCAATATTTACAGACAATTATCTGGTGGTGTAACTGCTGCTCAATTGTTGCATGGATCAGCAAATCCAATTGGTGGTCAATCAGCATTGATCAAATTAAAATGGGGTTATGAACCTGAAGCATTTTTAATTCCAAATGCACCTAAATTTATAAAGTGTGCGCTTGGGGAAAATGTGAAACAAGCCAATTGGGGAGATTTTAATACTGTCCGCTTTCCTCAAACAAGAATGGGAGTTGAACAAGTATTTTATGACGGATTTTTACGTGCAAAAGCATACGAAGAGGAATGGAAATTATACAATTCAGGAAAGAGTAGTTTAACTACCGCACCACGTAAAGACCTTGAATTGGAAGTATTGTTGGAGATTTTGCATGGACAACGATTTATAACATGTCATTCGTATGTTCAATCTGAGATCAATATGTTGATGCACATGGCAGATTCCATGGGTTTCAAAATCAATACATTTACCCACATTCTTGAGGGCTACAAAGTAGCTGACAAGATGAAAGAACATGGAGTAGGAGCTTCTACATTTTCTGATTGGTGGGCTTATAAGTTTGAAGTGAATGATGCGATTCCATATAATGCGAAATTAATGGCCGATCAAGGGTTAATCGTTGCAATCAACTCTGATGATGCAGAAATGGGTCGTCGTCTGAATCAAGAAGCTGCAAAATCAGTGAAATATGGTGGAATGAGCGAAGAAGAAGCTTGGAAAATGGTCACTTTGAATCCTGCAAAATTATTGCATTTGGATGATCGCATGGGAAGTTTAAAAGTGGGTAAAGATGCAGATATTGTTTTGTGGACAGCAAATCCATTGAGTATTGAAGCAAAAGTTGAAATGACACTGGTTGATGGAGAGGTATTATTTGATAGTGTTAGGGATTATCAGATGCGTTTGGAGAACCAACGTGAAAAGTCACGACTTGTAAGTAAAATGCTTGCTTCAAACGAAAAGGGTGAAACTACGAAACCATTCTTTAAACGTAAAAGACGCCACTTCCACTGCGATACAATTGGAGAAGAAGGATCAGAAGGAGAAAATAGCCATTAATTGAGAACATGATGAAATTGAAATTAATAGTCCTTTTTAGTGTTTTGACAACCTTGAGTTTTAGTCAAAATCCTAAATCTATTTTATTACTAAATGGATATTTGCACATTGGAAATGGAGATGTCATTGAAAGTGCATTAGTTGGAATACGTGATAATAAAATTGATGTTGTATTGAATTCTTTAGCAACGAGTTATAAGAAAGAAGAATGGGATACAATAATCGATTTGGAAGGGAAACATATTTATCCCGGATTTATTGCACCGAATTCAACGTTAGGTTTAACCGAAATAGATGCTGTTCGTGCGACAAGAGACTTCAATGAGGTTGGTGCTTTTAATCCACATGTGCGCACACAAATAGCCTACAATGTTGAATCAAAAGTAATCAGCACTGTACGTACCAATGGCGTTTTGTTTGCTCAGGCGACTCCTCGTGGAGGTGAAATTTCAGGAACATCTTCTGTCATGGCGATGGATGGATGGAATTGGGAAGATGCTACCATATTAGCAGATGATGGCATTCATGTAAATTGGCCTTCTAGTGCGGTGAATTACTCTGAACCAGGAAAGGATTTAACAAAGAATGATGGGTACGTAGCGGCCAAAAAAGTAATTTATGACTTCTTTGAGTTATCTAAAGTATACGCAAAAGGAGAAAACGATAAGATAGACCTTCGTTTGGAAGCTATGATTGACTGTTTTAAGGGTAATAAACGTGTTTATTTGCATGCAGATGATTTACAGCAATTAAATGACATCATTGACTTTGCAAAACACTTTGAATTGAATTTCCCAGTGATTGTTGGTGGTTATGATAGTTATTTAATTACGCGTTTGTTGAAGGATGCAAAAATTCCTGTGATGTTGGGTAGAACACATAGCTTACCTAGAAATGAAGAAGATCCAGTTGATTTACCTTATCGCATTCCGGCGTTATTGCAAGAAGGAGGCGTTTTGTTTTGTTTGCAGAATGAAGGAGATATGGAAGCAATGAATGCTAGAAATCTTCCTTTTCAAGCTGGCACAGCTATGGCTTATGGCTTGACAGAGGAACAAGCGATTCAGTCAATATCATTGAATGCATGTAAAATAATGGGAATTGATAAAGAATATGGAACCCTTGAAGTCGGGAAATCGGCAACCTTGTTTGTATCTGAAGGGAATGCTATGGATATGCGCACAAATCAAGTTACCTTAGCTTTAATTCGCGGGCAATTTATGTCGCTGGATAATTCACAAAAAGAATTGTATTCTAAATACCAGAAAAAATACAAAAAATAGGAAAACACAAGAATAAAAAAAGCCATTCAGCTAAAAGTTGAATGGCTTTTTTGTGTTTAAAGAATCTTTAATTTATAGAGAGTTTTTTCGTCCACTTTTGATTGCCACTCAGTAGTTGAAGAATGAAATAACCACTTGGAACGTCATTGATTTCAAGGTTCATTTTTGAACCACTTGACCAAGTCCATTCTTTGACAATTCTACCTGTTAGATCCACCAATTGCACTGTTTCAATTGCACTGTCATCACTTACCTCTACAGTTATGAACTCATCTGCTGGATTCGGATAAATATTCCATGATATGAATGAATTTTCAGTAATTCCAAGATTGACATTAAATGGATTTGAAACATGAACACAACCAAAAGAATCAACAATTTCAACCTTATAAACTCCAGTCATCATGGCATTTATAGTATCGTTTGTTTGTCCACTGATTGCAAAATCATTCAGTAACCATTGGATCGTGTAACCATTTGGAACATTTCCTGCAATCAAAACGCCGTTTGCGCCTAATGAAATTGTTGGCACAATGGATGGATTACAATAGACAGCTGTCATTGTATCAGAAAATGCAACACAACCTGTTGAATTGATTGCAATAACATGATAAATTCCACTTTGTGTAACAAGATAAGATGTAGATGTTGCATTTGTAATTGGACTTCCATTGAAATACCATTGATAAGCATAACCTAAATCAGGTGTAGAAAGTGTATGACTAGGTGTGTCGTAAGCAATTGTTGGATCGTTCGGATAGCCATAAACATGGATTGTATCTTGAGAAATAACAATTGGATTTGGATAAATAATTTGATGATTCACAGTATAATTTACGGTTGATGTACCCGCAGTACAGCCACCACAACCATTTAAACTTAAGGTTGTACTACCCATTAAATCATCTGCACCAAGAATTACTTCACCAAAACTGTCGTCCGCATCATAAACTGTAATCGTATAAGTGTTAGCTGCATTCAAAACAAGACTTGTTGTCCAACTAACAGGTGGGTTTTGATCTCCAATAATGGTTGATTGATAGATTGGATTTCCATTTTCCTTAATAATGAAATAGGCATCCGCATTGTCATAAGATGGAAAGCCACCACCGTAATTACTCATTGCTGAAATTCCAACACCTGTTAATGTATATACGTCAATTGTATCTAAATTGTCCCAAGCTTTGTATTGAACAACATAATCACCAGGAGTTGTATAAACTTGTGGAACTGGATTTTCCAGTGTGGAAATATTTCCATTACCAAAATCCCACCAGTAAGCTAACTCACCTGGATTATTATTCGTGAAATCAACCGTAATTGGTGAACATCCAGAAGCGCCAACCATTGAGAAACCGTTATTGGAAACACTCACATTATTTGGTAAGATTTCCATGTAGATTTGGAATGTAAATGGATAACCACTAATAACAGTTAAATCAGCCAATACTGTAACATCAATCGTATAACTTCCTGCAAGAAGCGGTGTTCCTGAGATGTTGACACAACCTAATTGAGAAACTTGGGGATTGTAATCACAGTTCGTTGCAAAATTATTGCATTGCCATGATAGTCCAACTGGTAATGAAACCGAGTAAATGTGAAAATTGGTAAAATCATAACCCATAGTATCCAAAGGCATGAAAAAAGTAATATCGGTGCTATAGGCTTGTCCTACATAACCTGTAGGAAGAGTGTCTGGATAAATACCCGTTTGTGTTTGTGTTGAGTCGATCGTACAAATTTGACTTTGGCCATAGAACGAAATCAATACAAGTAGTGTAGTTAATATTTTAAGCATAGTCTTTAGTTTTACGGACTAAATGTACAATTTTATTCAATAACTTTTTATGAAAAGGACTCAGCGTTGATAATTGAGAATAAGTTGGAAAAAACGAAAGTTTTCAATGAATTTTTCTAATTTTGAATCATTCAAAATAACAAGTATAAATTTAAAAATTACAAATATGGCTTTCGAATTACCAAATTTACCGTATGCGTACGATGCTTTAGAGCCGCATATTGATGCACGAACAATGGAAATCCACCATTCAAAACACCACCAAGCATATATTACAAATTTAAATGCTGCAATCGCTGGTACAGAATTAGAAGGACAATCAATCGAAGAGATTTTAAAAGTATGTAAAGACAAACCAGCTGTTCGTAATAACGGTGGAGGATTTTGGAATCACAATTTATTCTGGGAAGTGATGGCACCAAATGCAGGTGGCGAGCCAACAGGTGAATTAGCTGAAGCAATCAACAGTGCGTTTGGATCTTTTACAGCTTTTAAAGAAGAATTTGCAAAAGCAGGAGCAACTCGTTTTGGATCAGGTTGGGCATGGTTATGCGTTGAAGGAGGAAAATTAGTAGTTTGTTCTACTCCAAATCAAGACAATCCATTAATGGGAGAAGGTTGTAACGGAACGCCAATTTTAGCAATGGATGTTTGGGAGCATGCTTATTACTTGCATTATCAAAATCGTCGTCCTGATTATATTAATGCATTTTTTAACGTAATTAATTGGGGTGTTGTAGCTGCGAAATATGCTGCTGCGAAATAAGAAATTAAACGTTTAAGATTTGAAGCCTGGAAGAAATTCTAGGCTTTTTTTGTTTACAGTTGATTGATACTTTTTTACATTTCATTCAGCTAATTTGACGATTCATTCTATTTAATGTAAGGCGTTAATTTTGAAGTTCGTAACCTTGTTCTATAATTTTGAACCACATGAAACATTTTATCACATCGTTAATCGTTTTGTTCTACATTTCAAATGTACAGGCGCAACAAACAACACAAACCATTCGTGGGACTATTGTCGACAAACAATCTCAATTACCATTAGTTGGAGCGAAAATTAGCATTGTTAATTCGGACCCAATTAAAGGAGCCGTCACAGATGCGAATGGAAAATTTTCAATTATCGATGTAATCCCTGGTCGTTATGACTTGAAAGCAGAAATGATGGGTTATAAAGAAACGACGCTTTCTAATATAATTGTTACTACTGGAAAGGAAATCGTGTTGGATGTGATGTTAGAAGAGAAAGTAACATCAATGACGGAAGTCAGTGTGAAGGCGAAACGCAACACGATGAATAATACGTTAACAACAGTTAGTGGGAGAGCATTTACGATGGAAGAAGTGAATCGCTATGCAGGTGGTCGCTCTGATCCTGCTCGTATGGCTGCAAATTTTGCTGGTGTAAGTTCTCCAGATGATTCACGAAATGATTTAATTATTCGTGGTAATTCGCCAATTGGTGTTTTGTATCGAATTGAAGGTTTAAACATTCCGAATCCGAATCACTTTTCAACAGTGGGAACAACGGGTGGGCCTGTAAGCGCAATTAATACAAATTTATTACGCAATTCTGATTTCATGACCTCGGCATTTCCAGCAGAATACGGTAATGCAAATGCTGGTATTTTTGATTTGGGATTGCGCAACGGAAATGCTGAAAAACGCGAACATACCTTTCAAATTGGTGCACTTACAGGTATTGAATTAAATACCGAAGGGCCAATACGAAAAGACAAAGGTTCATCCTATTTGTTAGGTTATCGCTATGCTTTTACTGGAGTGGCTCAAGCAATCGGTTTACCAATTGGAACAGCAGCAACACCTTTCTATCAAGATTTAACTTTCAAAATCAACGGAGGAATGACAAAATTTGGCCGATTTACCTTGTTCGGAATGGGTGGAAAAAGCCATATTGATTTCTTGCACACAGAATTAGATAGTACAGATTTATTTGCTGATCCATCAAAAGACAGTTATTTCACAAGTGATATTGCACTGTTAGGATTAAAACATTTCATTCGCGTTAATGACAAATCGTATTTCAATACAGTTATTGGGGGAACGTATGCTGGTTCAAATTATCTACAAGATAGTTTATCAATTACAGATGTAGCCTCCCGCACAGTTGAAAACAAAACAACGCGATTGAATTACTCTTTGAACACCTCGTTCAATTCAAAAATAAATTCTCACCTGTTCATCAAAGCTGGTGTTTTAGCTGAACTGCTTTATGTTGATTTGTATTACCGAAATCGTGAAAATACAGCTGATTGGATTCAGATTTGGGATCAAGTAAATCAAACGGCTTTAATTCAGGGTTATGCGCATGCAAAGTACTCAGTAAATGATCAATTGACCTTGAATTTAGGCTTGCACTCACAACATTTAGTACTTAATTCTTCAAATTCAATTGAGCCTCGCGTTGGGGTGAAATACCAAGTGACTAAAAATAGCAATTTGAATGCAGGTTTTGGAATGCACAGTCAAATGCAACCATCTGACTTGTATTTCTACCAATATCCTGATAGCACTGGACAAATGCAATTAACGAACAAAGACTTAGACTTTACGCGAAGCAAGCATTTCGTAATTGGTTATGAACTATTGCCATTCAAAGATTGGCGTATCAAAACAGAAGTTTACTATCAACAGTTGACGAATGTTCCAATCGATCGTTTTACGAGTAGTTTTTCTATGTTGAATGCAGGAGCGTCTTTCTATCCAACCGAAAATGGCGATTTGGTCAATGAAGGAAAGGGAAGAAACTATGGTCTTGAAATGACAATTGAGAAAAGCTTTAGCAAAGGGTATTATGCTTTGATTACTGGGTCACTTTATGAATCAAAATACACGGGGAGCGACAATATCGAGCGCAATACTGCTTTCAATGGAAAATTTGTTTACAATGTTCTAGCGGGTAAAGAAGTGAAAGTTGGGAAAGCCCAAAGACATGCACTCACGTTTGATATTAA
>JACCDH010453259.1_pt1 | contig 35816 bp, 23 predicted proteins | sample 7442481 | NCBI WGS metagenome assembly JACCDH01 (sample SAMN15323433, study PRJNA562643) | freshwater metagenome | isolation source: river surface water | place: USA:Blue River Watershed | collected 2017-08-15
CAAATATTAGTGCTGCAGGTAATCAGCAAATCATTGCTGAAGCAGTGGTTGGTAGCAATACAGTAAGAGACACTTTGAACTTTTTTGTATCTGCTGCGGTGAACGTAGCACCATTGCCTGCAGGTGTTAGAGATGGTATCAATTATCAGCCTGGTGATACTTCTGCTATTTTGGTCTTGTTTGCTCCGGGTAAATCGAATATCATGGTGCTGGGCGATTTCAATAACTGGACTGCCGGATTGAATTATCAAATGAACAGAACAGAAGATGGTAATCGTTTCTGGCTGCGCATTACAGGCCTAACACCAGGAACAGAATATGCGTATCAGTACCTAGTTGACGGAAGCTTACGTGTAGCTGATTATAACACCGAAAAAGTATTGGATCCGTTCAATGATCCTTTCATTCCTTCTAGTAATTTCCCATCGCTTAAAGCCTATCCAACGGGTAAAACTACAGGCATTGTTAGTGTGTTGCAAACTGCTAAGCCTACATACAATTGGCAGGTGCCCAACTTCACTAGACCAGATAAGCGCAACTTATTGGTGTATGAATTATTGGTGCGTGATTTTATTGCTGCACAAAATTGGAATGTGCTGCGCGATACTTTGACTTATTTGAAACGACTTGGTATAAATGCGATTCATGTAATGCCATTCAACGAGTTTGAAGGCAATAACAGCTGGGGCTATAATCCAAGTTTCTATTTCGCGCCGGATAAGATGTACGGTACAGAAAATGCTTTGCGTCAATTCATTGATGAGTGCCATAAACAAGGTATTGCGGTGATCATGGATATGGTGCTGAACCATTCTTTTGGTCAATCGCCCATGGTGCAGCTCTATTGGGATGGTACTAATAACAAGCCCGCGACGAATAATCCTTGGTTTAATCCCGATGCCAAACACCCATTCAATGTTGGGTATGATATGAATCATGAATCGCAGGCTACAAAAGATTTTGTGGCACGTGTGGTGCGTCATTGGCTGGTGAATTATAAGATTGATGGTTTCCGATGGGATTTGTCGAAAGGCTTCACACAGACGAATAACCCCAATGATGTAAACGCCTGGGGTAATACAGATATCACGCGCATCAATATATGGAAACGTATTTATGATTCGATGCAGGCTGTGTTGCCCGGTAGTTATTGCATACTGGAGCATTTTGCGAATAATGACGAAGAAATCCAATTAGCCAACTACGGCATGTTGCTTTGGGGTAATAGCAATTTTGCTTTCCGTGAAGCAGTAAAAGCAACCAATTTAGGTAATAGCAATTTCGATTGGGGTTTGCATACACGCAGAGGTTGGTCGCAACCACACTTGATGACGTATATGGAGAGTCATGATGAAGAGCGTATCATCTTCGATGCTTTACAAAACGGTTCTACCAGTAATACCGGTCATTTGGTAAATACCCTGCCTGTTGCACTCAAGCGTGCAGAAATGGCTGCAGCATTCTGGGCTATGATGCCAGGACCGAAACTGATGTGGCAGTTTGGCGAATTAGGCTATGATCAATCCATTAACAGGTGTGAGAATGGCAGTATCAACAATGATTGCCGCACTGCACCTAAGCCAGTATTATGGAACTATCGTACAGAAACCAATCGCGCAGCATTATATAACGTGTATAGGGAATTGTTCCGCTTGCGCAGAACACCTAACTATTTCAACACATTCACTAGCAATAGTGTGAGCCAGAATTTCACAGGTGCATTTAAGACCATGACCATCAACAGCGATTCATTAGTGATTATTGTAGTAGGCAATTTTGGTGTTACATCTACAACCAGTTCTGTAAATTTTCCAACTGCAGGAACTTGGTATAGTTATTTAACTGGAACTACGGTTACTGCAGCAGGCGGTGCACAGAATATTTCTTTGGCGCCAGCTGAATACCATATTTATACCAATAAAGATGTACGTGGTGCTGTTACAACAGCCATTACACCAGCACAGCCAGTTTGGATGAATGAAGTGAAATTGGAAGTTGGTCCTAACCCATTACGACAAACTGGTACGATTAGTTATACACTGCCACTGAATGCTCAAGTGGGTTTATACCTTACTGACATGCAGGGTAAGAGAATTGCACAATTATTTAGCGGTAGAAGAAACAAAGGTGTGTATCAGCAAACTGTTAACCTGCAAACCCTTTCAGCTAAGCCTGTTGGTGGTTTATATTTTGTTGAAATGCGTGTGAACGGACAGATCAAATCAACCAAACTTATTATTCAGTAAACAAAACCTTTCTATATAGATGACTCGACAAAAGCAAATAACCCTTCAATCAAATGAAAATTTTCTTGCAAACCAGTAAAACCTGAATTATGAATCTTAAACGACTGCTCATTGCGTTGGTCTTGCCGCTAGTGATGCTCTGCATGCCTGCACTAGCACAAGACAAGTTGGTGACCGGTAAAATCACCAGCGCGAAAGATGGTAGCCCTGTAATAGGTGCCACCATTACAATCAAAGGAACAAAATCCGGTACATCTGCCGGACAGGATGGTTCATTCACCCTGCGCGTTCCTGCTTCTGCTACTACATTGCAGATTTCTTCTGTAGGTTATGCTTCACAAGAAGTTGCTGTAGGAACAGGAATCATTGAGGTACAATTGGTAGAAACCAATACTGCACTTACGGATGTGGTAGTGATTGGTTATGGTACCCAGCGTAAAAAAGATGTAACCGGTGCTGCTGTTTCGGTTTCAGCGAAAGACTTTGTAAAAGGTCCGATCGTTTCTCCGGAACAACTCATCAATGGTAAAGTTGCCGGTGTGCAAATCACACCAGGCGGCGGTGCTCCCGGTGCAGGATCTCGTATCCTGATCCGTGGTGGTTCTTCTTTAGCGGCTTCTAACAATCCATTGATCGTGATCGATGGTGTGCCTGTTGACGAATCTGGCATTGCCGGTTCTGCCAACCCGCTGAATATGATTAACCCTAATGACATTGAAACTTTTAACGTACTGAAAGATGCTTCTGCTGCCGCTATCTACGGTTCAAGAGCTTCTAATGGTGTCATCATCATTACTACGAAAAAGGGTAAGAAGGGAAAGCCTCAGTTTAGCTTTAACACAAACCTGTCTATCTCTACAGTTGGTAAGACAGTTGATGTATTGTCTGCTGATGAATTCCGTGCTGTGGTGAATGCCAGAGGTACTGCGCAGCAAAAAGCCCGCTTGGGTAATGCCAGCACCAATTGGCAAGATGAAATCTACAGAACAGCAATCATGACAGATAATAACCTGAGCGTGACCGGTTCTGCAGGTAAAATGCCTTATCGCTTATCAGTAGGTTACCTGAATCAAGATGGTATCTTGAAGACAGATAATATGCAGCGTATTACTGCAGCCGTTAACCTCAGCCCTTCATTCATGAACGATCACCTCAAAGTGAACCTGAATGTAAAAGGAACTTCTACGAAGAATAAGTTCGCTAACCAAGGTGCAATTGGTAATGCAGTTTCTTTCGATCCTACGCAGCCTGTATTGTCCGGTAACAACCGTTTTGGTGGTTATTGGGAATGGCTTGACGGAAATACGAATAAGCCCAATCAGCTTTCTCAGCGTAACCCAATGGGTTTGCTGAATATGCGTGATGATAGAAGCGATGCCGTAAGAAGCATTGGTAATATGCAGGTAGATTATAAGTTTCACTTCCTGCCTGAACTGCGTGCTAACCTGAACTTGGGTTATGATGTAGCTCGTGGTAAAGGAAACATCTTTGTTACGGATAGTGCTGCACAAGCTTATTTCCAAGGTGGTGTTAACAACCAATACAATCAGAACAATACCAATACCCTCGCTGAATTCTATCTGAACTATGCGAAGGATTTACGTTCTATCAATAGCCGTATCGATCTGACTGCAGGTTATTCCTTCCAGTCATTCCGAGTAGTTTCTGATACTTTCCCTAACAGACGCGCAAATGGTACTGTTATCAACTATGCCGGTCGTTTGAATGAGCCTTTCCAAAACTCACTCATGTCTTATTACGCTCGTTTGGTGTATACTTATAATGGTAAGTATATCCTGACAGCAACAATCAGACGTGATGGTTCTACTCGTTTTGGTCTGAAAGGAGATCCTGCACGTTGGGGTACATTCCCAGCCTTAGCAGCTGCATGGCGTATCAGTGAAGAAGACTTCATGAAGAACAGTAAAGTATTCAATGACTTGAAACTGCGTGCAGCTTATGGTGTAAATGGTAACCAATCTGTTGGTGGTAGTTTCCCATTCCTGCCTATCTATTCTCAAAGTAACTTGACTGCTTCTTATCAGTTTGGTAATACTTTCTATCAGATGCAGCGCCCTTCAGCTTATGATCCTCAGTTGAAGTGGGAACAATTGAAGTCATATAATATTGGTATCGACTTCAGCATGTTCAATAACAAGATCAATGGTAGCATTGATTACTTCAATAAGGATAACGAAGATCTGTTGAACACCATTCCTATTCCTGTAGGTACCAACTTCAGCAACGTATTGACAACAAACGTTGGTACGCTGAATACACGTGGTTTGGAATTCACGTTGAATACCAACCTGAAGCGTACAAAGGACTTTAACTGGGATTTTGGTTTCAACCTGACTTTCCTGAGTAATGAAATCAAGAAGCTGACACGCGTATTTGATCCTAGCTATCCTGGTGCACCTCGTGGCTTTATCGCGGGGGGTACTGGTAACTTCGTTCAGATCAACAGCGTTGGTTACAGACCAGGTTCTTTCTATGTGTACAAGCAAGTGTATGATAAGAACAATAACCCTATTGAGAATCTGTTCGAAGATCGTAACCGTGATGGTGTGATCAACGAAAAAGACCGTTATCGTTATATGTCGCCAGAACCGGATGTATTGCTGGGTGTAAACTCTTCTTTGTCTTATAAGAAGTGGACAGCCGGTTTTGTACTGCGTGGTTCATTCGGTAACTACATGTACAATAACTTCAATTCTACACGCGCTACATACTTTGGTGTTCTGGATCCAAATGGCTTCTTGGCTAATGCTTCTAGAAAAGTGCTGACTACCAACTTTACTACCAACAGCGTAGAGCAGTTGCTGTCTGACTACCATGTGGAGAATGCATCATTCCTGCGTATGGATAATATCAACGTTGGTTACAATGTTGGTAAAGTTGCCAAAGGCATCAATATGCGTGCTTCTCTGAACGTACAGAATGCATTCATCATCACCAAGTACAGTGGTATCGATCCAGAGATCGCGGGTGGTATTGACAATAACCTTTACCCTCGTCCAAGAATGTTTGTATTGGGTGTGAACCTTGATTTTTAATCCTGATAAATTCAGATGAATATGAAAAAGATTTCCATTCAGCTATTTTCCCTGCTTGCGGTGCTTGCGCTTACAGTAAGCTCCTGTAAGAAGTGGGATATCAAGCCGGAAGTTGACCAAACCTCTGAGACAATTTATGCCAATGCAAATGGCTACAAAACTGTACTCGCTAAAGTGTATGGCTCTTTCGCAACAACAGGTAACGATGGACCTAACGGTGCAGGCGACCTCGCCAATATTGACGAGGGTACTTCAGACTACCTGCGTTTGTTCTGGAAAGCTCAGGAACTGAGCACAGACGAAGCAGTAGTAGCTTGGGGTGACCCCGGTATCCGCGACTTTCACAACATGAACTGGAGTTCTAGCAACCCTATGTTGGAAGGTTTGTATAACCGTATTTTCTACAGCATTACTGTAGCGAATGAATTTATTCGCGAAGCTGCAGATGATCGGTTGGCTCGTAGAGGCATTTCTGGTGCGGATGCAACTACTGTAAAAACCTTTAAAGCTGAAGCTCGCTTCATGCGCGCTTACGCTTATTGGGCTGCATTAGATTTGTTTGGTAATGTACCATTCATTGATGATGCATCACCAATTGGTGCTACACCGCCAAGACAAATTAAGCGCGCTGATCTGTACAATTATATTGTAACAGAACTAAGAGCTATTGAAGCTGATTTACCTGCTGCCAGAAGTAATGAGTATGGCCGTGCAGACAAAGCTGCTGCTTGGGCTTTGTTGGCAAGAATGTATTTGAACGCTGGTGTGTATACAGGAACACCTGATTACAACAATGCCATTGTATACTCTAAGCGTGTAATTGACGCTGGTTATACACTGGTATCTGATTATCGTTGGTTGATGCTGGCTGATAATCAGCAAAACACCAATGAGTTCATCTTAACCCTTAATTATGATGGTCGATTTACTCGGAATTGGGGAGGGACTACCTTTCTTACGCGTGGATCTGTTGGTGGCGATATGAGTCCTTCTACATCTGGTATTGGTAGTGGTTGGGGTGGTATTCGTACAACGAAGAATATCCCTGCATTATTTCCTGATTATACAGGTGCTGCAGATAAGCGTGCACAGTTCTTCCAGCACAATCTGGAGATTGCAGACATTGCCAATTTCAAAGACGGTTTTGCTATTACCAAATACAGAAATGTTAATCGCGCTGGTGTTCAACCAAGCCATTATATTGATTGGGTAGATATCGATTTCCCTATTTTCCGTTTGTCTGAAATGTACCTGATCTATGCAGAAGCTGTATTAAGAGGTGGTACAGGTGGTGATGCTAACCTGGCATTGACTTATGTAAACAATCTGCGTCAGCGTGCTTACGGTAATACTAGTGGTAACGTTACAGCTGGTCCTGGTGCGAATCAACTTAACATCAATTTCATCCTCGATGAAAGAGCGCGTGAGTTGTATTGGGAAGGTCACCGCAGAACAGACCTGATTCGTTACGGTCGTTTCACAGAAGGTACTTATCTCTGGCCTTGGAAAGGTGGTGTTGCTGCAGGTACTGCAGTACCTGATTTCAGAAAACTGTATCCATTGCCTTCTTCAGATATCGTAGCCAACCCGAATCTGGTACAGAATCCTAACTACTAATCAAGTAAACTGACTATTATGAAACAATATATCAAAATACTCCAGTCAGCTGTGCTTGGGCTGTTGCTTTTAGCCGGCACCAGCTGCGAGAAGTATGAGAATAAACTGTACTTCGAAGGAGGTACGGCTCCAGTGCTCACCGGCAGCACCAATGCTGTTCGCCTGACTGCATTGACAGAAAATGAAACAGCCATTACTTTACGTTGGACCAACCCTGAGTATAAATTTACTTCGGGCGTAAGTTCAGCGAACGTAACCTATACATTAGAGATTGATACCACAGGTGCTAATTTCACCAGCGGTAGAAGATATGTTACCACTATTGCATCAGAACTGTCTAAGACATTCACTGAAAAAGAACTGAATGCAATTTTGGGTAATGATATGCGTCTCACTTTCGGCAGATTGTACACTATGCAAGCGCGCGTTACTGCCAGCTTAGCACAGGGTGCTACTGCTGCAGTATTGGCATCTAATGTGTTTTCTTTCACCGCGCGTCCATTTGCGCCACCACCAAAAGTTGCCTTGCCTGCTTCTAATGAACTGTTCTTAGTAGGTGATGCTACTCCTGGTGGATGGAACAATCCTGTTCCTGTTCCTTCGCAGAAGTTCACACAAGTTTCCCCAACACTATATGAGCTCACAATCAATTTAGTTGGTGGAGGTTCTTACCTCTTGCTACCAACTAACGGTCAGTGGGCAAAGTATGGAACTGTTGGTGCAAACAACACGAACGATCCAGCAGGTGGCGACTTTAAAGCTGAAGGTGGTGATTTCAAAGCACCTACTGCAGCAGGTACCTACAAATTGTCTTTTAATTTTCAGCTAGGTACTTTCACTGTAACCAAACTTTAATCATTTAAAAAATAAATGATGAGAAAAAATATATTATTCGGCCTAGGAATACTCGTATCGATATTCTTTACAGCTTGTGAGAAAAACATCGAAGGCGGTGGAGAGATCACTGTCTTTAGTAACGGTAAGCAGCCTGTACTCTCTGCTTCAGCAGCAACGATTGCTCCTGCTGCTGCAGATTCCAATAATGTTGCATTAACGTTAAGTTGGACAAACCCAGAGTATTCTATCGACTCTAATTCAGTGAAGTATATCGTTGAGATCGATTCTACCAACCGTAACTTCTCTAAAGCAGTTACACGCACTATCACAGGTACGCGTAGAACAAGTATGTTGGCAAAAGAACTGAACAGCATTTTGCTAGGCTTTGGTTTTGCTTTCAATACTGCATACGATATCGATGTACGTGTCATCTCTTCATTCCCTAACAACAACGAGCGTTTGGTGTCTAATACACTGAAGCTGCGTGTAACACCGTACAAGATTCCTCCTAGAGTGCCGCTGCCAACATCTGGTCGTCTCTTCTTGGTAGGTGATGCTTCTGATGGTGGTTGGAATAACCCTGTTCCTGTACCAACACAAGAGTTCAGCAGATTGGATGAGACTACTTTCGCTGGTGTATTTAACCTGAAAGCCGGTAGCTATCTGATGTTACCTATTAATGGCAGCTGGGACCAGAAATACGCATTAACCAATAACGGTGTTCCCGGTATTGCGAATGGTGGCAATTTTGTTTACTATGCCCCCGGTGTGGGTGGTGGTGATAATTTCCCCAGCCCTGCAGCAACTCCTGGCTTATACCTGATTACGGTAGATTTCCAGGCAGGTAGATTCACTGTAACGCCATTCACACAGCAGCATGGTCTGCCAAGCACACTGTTCTTGGTTGGTGGTGCTACACCTGGTGGCTGGAACAACCCTGTTCCTGTGCCATCACAGCAATTTACTCGTGTGACTTCATCTCGCTTTGAGCTGGCTTCTATTCGGTTAACTACTGGTGAGAAATACCTCTTCCTGCCAGAAAATGGTAACTGGGGTAAGAAGTACGGTGCTGTAAACGGTAACGCAGCCAATATTGGTCTCGGCGGTCCGTTGAAACCAGAAGGAGAAGATATGCCTGCTCCAACAGTGACCGGCAATTACAAGATTGTCGTAGAGCTGGCTAATAATACTTACACGCTTACAAGGTTGTAAGATTCGGATTTTCACAGTTTTACTGCTGCTGCCCCGTTCCTACGGGGCAGCTTTGTTTTAGTAAGCTTCACACATTTTCATTTACTTTTACTGCCTAAGATTTATCTATGCTCTACTCCATGACCGGTTATGGTCGCAGCGAACAATCCATTGGTGATAAAGTACTATTGGTTGAATTGCGATCGCTCAATGGTAAACAATTCGATCTGAGGTTGAATATTCCAGCCCAGCTCAAGCCATTTGAATTTGATATCAGACAAATGCTGAGCGAAGGATTGGAAAGAGGAAGCGTAGAATGTATCGCTACCATTAAGAACAATGGATCAGCCAAGCCGGTAGCCATCAATACAGATTTACTCAAGTCATATTATAGCTCTGTTAAGCAGGTGGCTGAAGAAATGCAGGCAGATGACAGCCAGTTATTGGCTGCCATCCTCCGTTTGCCAGAAGTGGTTACCAATCAGTCTGAGTTACTCAATGATGAAGAATGGACGGCTGCACAGCGTGTGTTTCAAGATGCAATCACGCAAATCAATACACACAGAACAGAAGAAGGCAAAGTATTGGAAAATGATCTGCTGGACAGAGTAAAGCAAATTGAACAGCTGCAGTCAGAGATTGCTACGTTAGAGCCTTTGCGTAGAGAGAAGATTCGTGAGGGATTGAAGAAGACGCTGGAAGAAAATGTTGGTAAGGAAAATTACGATCCAAATAGATTAGAGCAGGAGCTGATTTATTATATCGAAAAGATTGATATCAGTGAAGAACAAGTTCGCTTGAAAAATCACTGCGATTATTTCCGCGAAGTACTAAAAGGAAAAGAGCGTAGTAAGGGTAAGAAACTGTCTTTCGTATTGCAAGAATTTGGTCGTGAAATCAATACCACCGGTTCTAAAGCGTATGATGCTACTATTCAGAAATGTGTCATCCTCATGAAAGATGAGTTAGAGAAAGCCAAAGAACAAGTGTTGAACGTTTTATAAAGTATATGTTACAGAAACTCATTTTTACTTTCTTAATTGGAGTAGGCTTGTACAGTTGCAATACGATTGAACTGAAAGAGCAACAACACTTCTTCCCAGATCATCAATGGAGTAGTAAAGATTCTATTGAGTTTAAGTCTGATATCAAAGATACCAGCGTGTTATACCGCATCTATCTTGTCGTAAGACATGAAGATGCTTATGGTTATAACAACATCTGGGTAAATGTGGGCACACAAACACCTGCAGGCCCTATGCAAGATCAGTTGCTTGATTTGAAACTGGCCGATCCCGCAAAAGGCTGGCTAGGCTCAGGTATGGATGATATTTATGATCATCGTGTAAGCTTAACACCCAAACCTATCCGCTTACGCAAAGGCCAATATGTATTTCGCCTCAAACAGGCCATGCGTGAGGATCCGCTGCAATATGTGTTGAATGCCGGTATTCGTGTAGAAAAAGCTACTGAATGACCATCTTTCCAAAAAGTAAACTCCGACTGGTAACAGTAGTCTATTGGTTCCTGCTGTTGTACATCATTGCTGCGCTGATCTGGTGGTTTATTGCGCTGGAAAGACAAAATAGACAGATCGCTGCCATCAAAATTGCCGCTGCAGAAAAACAACATGATTTTAAATCCATCATCGAAGCGGTATCTGCGCGCAATAGAAAAACCGCACAGTATATTGGTGAAGGCGTTACGTTTCTGGTATTGATGTTGATAGGGGCTGTATTTGTTTATCGCGCTGTGCGCAAACAAATCCGTTTGGCCGCACAACAACAAAATTTCATGATGGCAATCACGCACGAATTGAAAACCCCCATTGCCGTTACCAAACTGAATTTGGAAACCCTGCAGAAAAGAAAGTTGGATGAGACAAAGCAGCAAAAACTCATTACCAATACCCTGCAGGAAGCTGGTCGTCTCGATAATCTCTGTAACAATATCTTATTGGCATCTAGATTAGAAGGCGACGATGTATTATCCATGACGGCACACGAAGTGAACCTGAGTGAAGTGGCCATCAATTGTGTGCAAGAAGCAAGAATCCACTATGGTGCACGAGTGATTGAATCTGATATTGAAGATGCTATCTATATCTATGCTGATGAACTGATGATGCAGTTGCTGATCAATAACCTGATTGATAATGCTATCAAATACTCACCCAAGGATCAGCCTGTTTCCTTGCAGCTTCAGCAGAAGCAAGGGAAAGTGCATCTGGTTGTTAGCGATTTTGGTAAGGGTATTGGAGATGCGGATAAGAAACGCATTTTCGAGAAATTCTATCGCTCTGGTGATGAAAATACCCGTACTACCAAGGGAACAGGCTTGGGGCTATACTTATGCAGCAAAATCATTAAGCATTTTGGTGGTCACATTACTGTGACAAACAATTCTCCGCAGGGTGCTATTTTTACAACCATATTTACCGCAGTATGAGCACTGAAAAAGGCAATATTCTTTTGGTAGAAGATGAAGAAAACCTGCACGAGGCACTTAAGCTAAACCTCGAACTGGAGGGCTATACCGTTACTTCTGCATACGATGGTGCTGCGGCCTTGCAAGCTGTTGCAGGAGAATATTTCGATCTCATCATCCTTGATATAATGTTGCCCGAGTTGGATGGTATCAGTGTTACAGAAACCATCCGTGTAAAAAACAGTGAGCTGCCTATCCTCATCCTTAGTGCCAAAAGCAATAGCTCAGATCGTGTGCTAGGTTTGAAAAAAGGTGCAGATGATTACCTCACTAAGCCCTTTAACCTGGAAGAACTTTTATTGCGTGTAGAAAAACTGATCGATAAGAATAAGAAACTGCAGGAGAAAGAAAGCATTGGAGATACCTATCAGTTTGGTAATAATACCATCGATTTTAAAGCGCAGGAAGCGATCGGCGTTACCGGTGAAACCATCACGCTCAGCAAAAAGGAAGCACAGTTACTCAAGCTGCTGATTGAAAACAAGGGTGAAGTGGTTACGCGCGAGAAGATTCTGCAAATTGTCTGGGGCTACAATGTGTATCCTTCTACCCGTACCATTGATAATTTCATCCTGAGTTTCCGTAAATATTTTGAAACAGATAGCCGTAATCCGCGCCATTTCCATTCTGTACGTGGCGTTGGCTATAAGTACACAGATTAAGCTGGTTTGGCACAATAAAAGCAGTGCTTTGAGCGTCTCTGTAGGGAGAAAAATGTCTTCATGTCGCTGCAAACCATCATTGATTTTTTAGATCCCATCAGTATTGCCCATATTAGTTTAGACGAAGCCTATAAGCCTACGCAGATAGGTCAGCATATCGTTGTTTATGAAGATGAGTTTCCTGATTTACAGGAAGCCGACTTGATCCTGATTGGCTGTACAGAAATGCGCGGTGGTGCATCAGAAGTATCTCAATCGAATAGTCCCGATAAAGTTCGCCGCGAATTTTACCAACTCTTCCATTGGCACAAGGATGTGAAAGTGGCAGATATCGGCAATATCAAAATAGGTGCAACCTTACTGGATACTTACGCAGCCTTACGTGAAGTGCTCTGCGAATTAATCCTGCTAAATAAAAAAGTATTAATTCTGGGTGGTTCGCATGATGTTACGATGGCACAGTATGGTGCTTATGCATCATTAAAACGCATCATTGAAGCTAGCTGTGTGGATGCGCGCATGGATATGGATACCGACAGCCTCCTGCCTGCAGATAATTTCTTGATGGAACTGTTTACATCAGAACCTAATTTCCTGCGTCATTATAATCATATCGGTTTTCAGAGTTATTATGTACATCCGGGTATGTTGGAAACCATTGATAAACTGCGTTTCGATTGCTACCGTGTAGGTAAAGTGAAGGAAGATATTCAGGAAATGGAACCTTGTATCCGCAACAGTCATATGCTCACCTTCGATATTGCGGCTATCCAGCATGCACATGCACCTGCCAACCGATTAACACCAAATGGTTTCAACGGCGAAGAAGCCTGTACACTGATGCAGTTTGCCGGCATGAGTAATCATATCAGCACCATTGGTTTGTATGGATATGTGGTAGAATGGGATGAACATGAACTCACTGCCAAGCAATTGGCGCACATGATTTGGTACCTCATGGATGGTATATTCCGACTGAAGCACGAAGCTGATATGGAAGACAAAAGCAGCTTCAATGAATTCACCATGGCTTTTGCAGAAGTGGAAACCACGTTTATCCAAAGCAAGAAGACAGGCCGTTGGTGGATGCGCATGCCTGATGGTACTTATATCGCCAGCAATCAGCGCGATTATATGATTGCTGCAGGTAATGATATTCCGGAAAGATGGCTGCGCGCGATGGAGCGTATGTAAACAGCTTTCTGTACCTTTTCACCATGTTATTGAAGTCTTTCCATCGCTATGCTTGGTTGAATGCAATCGTATTGTTGTTTGCATGTAATGCAACCAAAAAGCTGCAGCAGACAGCTAAACAAAGCATTTTACAAAAGCCCGAGCTGGCCAATGCACATATAGGCATTAGTCTCTATAATTCAGCTACAGGAAACTATCTATTTAACTACCAAGGCAACAAATATTTTGTTCCTGCAAGTAATACGAAGATTATCACTTGTTATGCTGCCATGAAGCATTTGGGCGATAGTATTGTTGGTTTACAATACATCCCAACAGAAACAGGTATTACGGCCAAGTTTACAGGAGATCCAACTTTGTTGCATCCTGATTTCAAGAAACATCCTGTTGCAGATTTCATCAAACAACATGCAGATGATCTCATCATTACCTTGCCTGAATGGAAAACCGAGAAGTACGGAAGTGGTTGGGCATGGAACGATTATGATGCAGCCTATATGCCAGAGCGCTCTGCTGCGCCTGTGTATGGAAATGTGGTGCGTTTTACCAAGCGTGGTAATAATCTTATTGCTACACCTAAGCTATTCAAAGACTCTGTGAGCATTTTTGCTGATCTGCGCAGTGATAATATTCGCATCAATCGCCCACAAGCATCCAATAGTTTTCAGGTAGAAAAAGGAGGTAGTCGATTCACAAGCACAGAAATACCTTTTGTAACGAATGATGCTTTGTCTGTGGCTTTACTGGAAGATAGTTTGGGTAAAATGATTCAGTTCTTAGATTCAGAAAGTATTGCTGATACTATTTGGAAAAAAGTCTATTCGCAGCATACAGATTCTTTGCTTAAGCCTATGATGCACAGAAGCGATAATTTCTATGCAGAACAAACCCTGTTAATGATTAGTCAGCAAATGCTTGGCTATATGAGCGATAATAAGGTCATTGATACTTTATTAAAAACAGATTTTGCCAACCTGCCGCAAGCACCCCGCTGGGCAGATGGTAGTGGATTGAGCAGATACAATCTCTTCACACCGCAAGACTTTGTACAGATACTTGCAAAGATGAAACAAGAGTTCAACTGGAAGCGCATCAGTACAATTTTCCCAACTGGTGGCAGCGGCACACTCAGTGGCTATTACAAAGACTTGAATGGAAAAATTTACGCTAAGACTGGTACATTAAGCGGACAAGTAGCATTGAGTGGTTTTCTGGAAACAGCGAAAGGAACACCTTTGATTTTCTCGGTACTGGTGAATAATCACCAAACATCTGCTACAGCTGTAAGACGTGCTGTAGAGCAGTTCTTGCTACAAGTCTATCAAACGCAGTAATTATTTACGGAACATATTGTCCAGATAATCTTCTTTGTATTCCAAGTAAGTCGGACTACCACTCGGCGTGATATTCGGCGTCTGGCATTGCAATAAGTCTTCTATCAACTGCAACATTTCTTGCTGAGATAAACTTTGTCCGGCTTTAATCGCTTGCTGCCGCGCTATACAGCGAATGAGTTGCTCGCGTTTGCTAAACTTTACATCACTGCTGAAATGCTTGTACTGCTCTAGTAAGAGTTCGATAGAGTGTTTTTCATTGCCAGCGAGAATATCAGCAGGTGTACCATGAATGATGAAACTATCCTTGCCGAAATACTCAATATCGTAGCCTAGACTATTTACTTCCGGTAATAAATCTTCTAATAATACTGCATCAGGTGTGCTCAATTCCAGCGTAACAGGAAACAAGGTTTTCTGTGTAGGCATTTTCTGCTGATGGGCCGCTCCGTAACGCTCATACAACACACGTTCATGTGCCAATTGTTGATGCACTAATATAAAACCATTCATAGCAGAAGCAATGATATAGGTATTATGCAACTGTAACAGCGGCGCATCTTTTTTCAGTGCAATAGATTGCTTCTTTGCTTTGCCATAGAGCAAATCCTCAGTTGAACTTTGTTGCCATTGTTCTTCCGGTTGCTTAAATTGGTCCAGCATAGAACTCCAATGTCCTAAACCTTTATTACTACTAGGTGCAATTTTATGCGCCTGATTTTTTTGTGTGAAGGTTTGATATAAGTCGGAGCTGGATGCCTCCGATTGCACTGTTTCAGTAAAAGGTTTATTTACAGCATCCAGTTGCTGAATATCTGCATTCAGCGAGAAATCCAGCGATGGCGCCACAGAGAATTGTGCTAGTGCATGCTTCACTGCTGCTTGCACAAAAGCATACACAATTTTCTCATCTTCAAATTTGATCTCCTGCTTCGTAGGGTGCACATTGATATCTAGCTGCGTAGGATCTAGTTCAATGAACAAGACATAGGTTGGAAAGCTGTCTTTCGCAATCAATCCTTCAAATGCACTATTCACCGCATGGTTGAGGTAAGCACTTCTGATGAAGCGATTGTTCACAAAGAAATACTGTTCACCTCTGGTTTTTCGTGCCGTATCGGGCTTGCCCACAAAACCTTGAATATTCATATAATCTGTTTGCTCAGCTACATGTACCAGTTTAGTATTGTATTGGTTGCCGAGCAACTGCAGAATACGTTGTTTCAAACTACCGCTCTCGAGATAGTAAACTTGCTGTCCGTTAGCCGTTAGCGAAAAGATAATTTTAGGAAAAGCCATGGCTACGCGGATAAATTCATCCACGATATGGCGCATCTCAGCTGCATTGCTTTTGAGAAAATTTCTTCTAGCGGGTACGTTGAAGAATAAGTTCTTCATGCTGATACTGGTACCTGTTGGTGCAGCGCAAGGTTCTTGCTTGATTACCTTGCTGTTTTCAATCTCCAAATAAGTGCCCAGCTGCTCATGCTCCTGCCTGGTTTTCATCTCCACCTGCGCAACCGCAGCAATAGAAGCCAATGCTTCACCACGGAAACCCATGGTACGGATATGGAACAAATCTTCAATCGCCCTGATCTTACTGGTGGCATGTCGCTCAAAAGCCATGCGCGCATCGGTCATGCTCATGCCCTTGCCATTGTCAATTACCTGCACCAATGCTTTGCCCGCATCTGCCACAATGAGTTTGATCTCTGTAGCGCCTGCATCAATGGCATTTTCCAGTAATTCTTTCACTGCGCTGGCAGGTCTTTGAATCACTTCACCAGCTGCTATCTGGTTGGCTAAATTATCGGGTAGTAATTGAATAATATCCGGCACGCTTGTTCTGCTTAAAGGGCGTAAAAATAGGCAGTTCCTTGTACAAGTAAGCCATCAGCTTGCTTATTCCGTACCTTTATGCAAACAATATGCATCCAATGAAGCGATTCCTATGGCTTTTACCACTCCTGCTCTTTGCAGCATGTACAAAAGAGGATTTATTCAAAAATGATCTGAAAGGTGTTTGGGTGAGTTATACCATTCAAAAAGGAGCACAAAGCTCCGATCAGGCCAAAACCCAGCCTGTTACCTTGGATTCCTTGCGTTTTATTGTACAATTTGATAACTCAGCCAGATACACAACGGTTAATCCGGCTAACCAGTCAGATATCAATAAACTCTATGGTTTTTCTGACAATAACAAGCAACACCACGAGTTTAGCGCGCGCATTGGCTGGCGCTGGTTTAACAATCAATTAGAATTACTTGGTTATAACTACAATAATTCGGTAAACGACTGGCGCTTTATCACCGCTGTGCCATTGAATACAGAGATTCCTTGCTCTATCAAGGCTTCCGGTAATCAGTATATCATTAATGTGAATGGGGTAACAGTGAGCATGCCCAGAGCTGCAACAACTGCTAAAGCAGAAGGGTATAAGCTCTTTCCCTTTTTCGGTGGCACTGAAAATGCCCCCCAGCTCATCACCATTAAGATTAAAGAACTGTAAATATTGTCCAGCCCTTCTTCGGAAGGGCTTTTTCTTGCCGAGTCCTCGCCAACAGCGCGTATTTTTGCGCTTCAATATCAATTTATGGAACTGAGTGCTGCAATTGAAAAATTACCCCGCCATTTTTTGCCGAAAGATTTTACCGTCACTACATGGGAAGCGTTGGAGCCCTGGTTTAAAAACTTGTTAGAGCGCCCTATCAGTAGCGTAGATGAATTGGAGCAATGGCTGCGCGATATGAGTGAGTTGGAAGCTGTGGTAAGTGAAGATGCTTGCTGGCGTCAAATCCGCATGACCTGCGATACAACAGATAAGTCTTTAGAAGAAGCATTCAATTTCTTCTTCATGGAAATTCAGCCTAAGCTGCAGCCCTATGCTGATGCACTGAATAAAAAGCTCATCGCTTCTCCCTATACAGCAGAACTGCCACAAGAAAAATACTTTACCTATCTGCGTAACGTGAAGAAGAACATTGAGCTTTATCGCGAAGCCAATATTCCCTTGCAGGCAGAATTGAGTGTGATGCAACAGCAATATGGTGCCATTGCCGGTAAGATGACGATTGAGGTTAACGGACAAGAATACACACTGCAACAAGCAGGTAAATTCTTAGAGAGTCATGATCGCAATCTGCGCGAAACTGTGTATCGAAAAATTCAGGAGCGCAGACTGCAAGACAAAGATGCCATGCACCAACTCTATTCTCAGCTGATTGAGAAAAGACATCAAGTAGCTGTGAATGCAGGCTTTGCAAATTATCGCGATTATAAGTTCGCTGAAATGGGCCGCTTCGATTATACCAAGGAAGATTGCTTCCAGTTTCATGAAGCAGTAAAACTGCATGTGCTTCCTTTGATTGAGAAAATTTATCAAAAGAAAAAAGCCAAGCTGGGCCTGGATACCCTACGCCCATGGGATACAGAAGCTGAGCCAGAAGGTATTCAGCCACTCAAGCCATTCACTGATGGAAAAGATTTGTTGAATAAATCCATCAGCTGCTTTGAATCACTGCATCCATTCTTTGCCAACTGTTTGCGCAAGATGGATGAACTCAAACATTTTGATTTGGAAAGCCGCAAAGGCAAAGCACCTGGTGGTTATAACTGTCCACTTGCAGAAAGTGGTGCGCCATTCATCTTCATGAATGCTGCCGGACAAATGAGCGATGTGACCACCATGGTACATGAAGGTGGTCATGCTATTCATTCATTCTTATCGCATAACCTAGAGCTGAGTGCATTCAAAGAATACCCAACTGAAATTGCAGAAGTAGCCAGCATGGCCATGGAATTATTCAGCATGGATCATTGGCAGGCTTTCTTCAACAATGAAGAAGATCTCAAGCGTGCGAAAGAGCATCAGTTAGAACGCACCATCACCATCTTCCCTTGGATTGCCATCATCGATAAATTCCAGCATTGGGTATACGAACATCCTTCGCATACGGTAGCAGAAAGAACTGCTGCTTGGATGAGCATTCTGAATGAGTTCTCTACCAATAGTATTGATTACACAGGCTTAGAAGCTTTCCGCGAAATAGGCTGGCAGCGTCAATTGCATTTGTTTGAAGTGCCTTTCTATTATATCGAATATGGTATTGCACAATTGGGTGCCATTGGTTTGTGGATGCAGTATCAACAAAATCCAGAGCAAGCTATTCAAAACTATGTGCATGCACTATCTCTAGGCGGTACCAAAACATTGCCTGACTTGTATGCAGCCGCTGGATTACAATTCAATCTCTCTCCAGACTATATCAAAACATTGATGGAGTTCACGGCGAAAGAAATGGAGAAACTATAAAATGAAAATCCCCGCTACATAGCGGGGATTGTTTTATGCTTTCGGTTCATTTGGTCTTTGTGGGCCACGATTGCCACCGGGTCTATTTCCTTGTTGTGGTGGCCTTTGCTGTGGCGGTCTGTTTGGTCCGCCTTGCTGTGGCTTACCACCTGGTTGTTGCGGACGTTGCGGTTGATTGGGTCTTTGTTGTTGTGGTCCGCGTGGTGCTTGTCCGCCACCTTGTTGCGGCGGTCTGTTGTCTGGTCTGCGATCACCACCACCTCTTTGTTCACGATCACGATCGCGGCGTTTCTTGCTATTTCGTTCCAGACTGCGCAAGCTGATTTGGCCAACCACATCCACAAAAGCAGGTTCTGCTTCACGTGGTTTGCTGCTCACCACTTCAACCGGTTGCAGTTCTTCTGGTCTGATGCCTTGTGCATTCAAACGCTTGATTTCTTTCACGCTCTGAATAGTCAATGGATATTGCTTATTGCTATCAGGCAATACATACCACATCAGGTTCTTGAAAATATCTTTCTTGATGAGGTTGGCACGGCCACGAGCTGTTTCAATGTATTCGGCATTATCCGGGAAATGCTGCAAAGCATCCAGATAAGTATCCAATTCATAGTTCAAACAGCATTTCAAACGGCCACACTGTCCGCTCAATTTGGTTTGGTTAATACTCAGGTTCTGGTAACGTGCAGCTGTGGTGTTCACACTCTTGAAATCGTGCAACCAAGTACTGCAACATAGTTCACGTCCGCAAGAACCAATACCGCCCACTTTAGCCGCTTCTTGGCGAATACCAATCTGGCGCATTTCTACCTTCACTTTAAAGTCGGATGCGTATTGCTTAATCAGTTCACGGAAGTCAACACGATCATCAGCAGTATAGAAAAAAGTAGCTTTCTTACCATCGGCCTGCAATTCTACTTCGCTCAGTTTCATTTGCAGGTTCAGGCTGCGTGCAATCGCGCGACTGCGTGCCAGCATTTCTCTTTCTCGGCCTTTTGAGGTACGATAGATTTCAATATCTCTTTCAGAAGCTTTGCGCAGAATTTTTTTCATCTCAGGGTTAAACTCATCTACGCCGCGCTTTTTCAATTGCAGACGTACCAGTTCACCGCTCAGGTTCACTTCGCCTACATCAAAACCACCCGCACCTTCTACGGTGACGAGTTCGCCTTTTTCGAAATATTGTAAAGTTGGATTACGGTAAAATTCTTTACGGCTTCCTTGGTTAAAGCTAATTTCTACCACTTTGCAGGAACTTTCTGGGTCGCTGAAAGGCAGGTTCATCAGCCAATCGTGCACGTTCAAGCGGTTACAACCGCCCGTGCTGCAACCACCGTTGCTTTTACATCCATTGGGTTTCCCCGTTCCACAAGATCCACAGCCCATATTATCAGGTTACAATGGTTAAAATTATTGGGCAGGTGGTGGTACCGGCTAAGAACAGCCATCATCTGTTGTTGTGTCACTCACTGCACCTTCCGGTAAAAAGCCCGGCAGGCAATCGATGATATATGAGATAACGTTGGGATGATTCGCTTTCTGCCACACAGTTGCCTGTGTTGTTCCTTCGCACCTTGCCATTTACCGGTATTACCGGCCTCACTGTGCCAAAATTAAGGTTTTGTGCTGAATGATGTGGTACAGGCGAATGGTCAGGGCCTGAAACAGCATTTTTGGGTTGGCATTGCGTTCTACATAGTAAGCGGCTTTGTCCAAAGCGGTAGCCATGGCTTCCTGTTGACTTACCGAAGCAATTTTATTGATACGCTGGGCAAAATCCTTCTCATGATCGGCCATTTGCACCCTTTCTGGCCCCATAATGCGAATGCGGATGCTTTGTTCAATCAGGTGGACGAAGTATTTTAGGAACTGCTTTTGCTTTTCACGGCCCAACTTGCTGATTTCCTCAGTAAACTTGATCTGTGCCACGGGGCCATTGCGCAAAGTAGCGTTCAGCCATTCGCGCAACAGGCTTTGCCAATCTTCTTCGGCATGTTGCATCAGTTGCAAGGCTTCCCTATAATTGCCATCTGCAATGGCAGCAACCTGACTGGCTCTGGCCGGATCGGCCTGGGCACGTGCAACTAATGCACCTGCTATCACATCCTGCTCTAAAGCAGGTACACGCACCAATTGGCAGCGACTCAGGATAGTAGGCAGTATTTGCTCTTCATCCTCGGCCACTAGAATAAATAAGGTATTGGCAGGAGGTTCCTCAATCAGTTTCAGTAGCTTATTGCCTTCTTTACGCAAATATTCAGGCATCCACATCACTAGCACTTTATAAGCACTCTCAAAACTTTTGAGATTGAGTTTGCGGATGATATCGTTACACTCTTCAGCTGTGATATTACCTTGTCTGTTCTCTGCACCAATAAACTGCAACCAATCATACACATTGCCGTAAGGGTAGAGCTTAATGAACTCGCGCCACTCGCTTAGATAATCTGCACTAGTAGGTTTATCGCCCGGTTTTTTGGTAACAACGGGATAAGAAAAATGTAAATCAGGATGAATGAGTTGTGATGCCCTCAGGTATGCAGGTAGTTCAGCAATCTGATCGGGCAACAACATGGAATCGGTTGCAGGTTCTTCTGTTTCCAGCGCAGAGAAGCCGCCAAACAAATCAGCTGCTAGTACTTTTTCTTTTGCAGCCGGCAGGCTTACCACGTATTGAGCAAAGGCCAAAGCAAGAGGCAGACAACCATTGCCTTCCTTACCTAAAAAAAGCAGGGCATGGCTTAAGCGGTTGTGCTGCACCATTTCTGTAAGGTGTTGCTTTACTTCCTCGTGGCCTATGACTTCACTGAACAGCATAGCGACGAAGTTAAAGGCTGCAATAGATTCTACTGAATTTTTTTAGCACAGGTGCGCACAAAAAAACACCCGCAATACTGCGGGTGTTTTTAAAGAGGGGGCGGTTCTTATTTCAAAAATTTCATAATCTCATCGCTGTCGGGTGCTGTTCTGCTAGGGAAGTAAGCAATCATCTTGCCATTTTCATCCAACAAGAACTTATTGAAATTCCATTTGATATCAGCATCCAATACACCGTTCTCAGCTTTATTGCATAACCATTTGTAAATGGGGATGGCTTTATCGCCTTTCACATCTACACGTGTGGTTAAAGGGAAGGTTACGCCAAAGTTCTTTTCGCAGAAGCTGGCAATCTCTTTATCATCTTGATATTCCTGTCCGCCAAAATTATCAGAAGGAAAACCTACAATCACCAGTTTATCCTTGTGTGCTTTATACAAAGCTTCTAATGATTTATACTGAGGCGTGTAGCCGCACATAGAAGCGGTGTTCACAACGAGAATCTTTTTACCCTTGAATTTGGAGAAGTCTATTTCCTTGCCATCAATGGATTTGATTTTAAATGCATGGATGGAGCCTGGAGGTGCAATAAAAGAAAGCATAGCAGCAGCAAATAAGGTGAGGCATGAAGCCGTGAATATTCTTTTCATATGCCGATTTTTTACAAATAACAGGCAAAAATGCAAATGGTTGCAGGCTTTTTGATGAACTAAATGGTCCAGGCAACGGTAGCAATGCTCAGGCGGGTATCACCCAATGCTAGGATAGACTGTCCACAAGCCTCTAGTGTAGCACCCGTGGTAATAACATCATCCACTAGTAACACATGTTTGTCTCTGATTGCTGCAGTATCCCAAACGCGAAAACTGCCTTGCATATTCTGCCATCTGCTCAAGCGGTTTTTGTTGGTTTGTGTTTCAGTATGCATCGTACGTTCCAACACATGGGTCAGAACAGGCTTTCGCCAAACCTCGCTGATGCCGGTACAGATCTCAGCTGCTTGATTGTAACCACGCAGATGTAGTTTCTTCGCATTCAAGGGGAGTGGCAGCAATACATCAATGCCTTCATATAAAGGGGACTCAGCTAGCATATAGCCAATATACCTTCCTAGTAGTCGCCCAATCGCTGGTTGTTGTTTGTATTTCAATTGTTGTAAGAGTTCCTGCAACAAACTCTCTTTGGTATAAAAATATCCGGCACCAGCTTGCACAATAGGTATGCGACCGATGAAACTGGCTGCTACGGGATTGTTGCTTTGCTGAAAGAAGCCTGTTTCCGGTAAGCTTAGCTGACATCTAGCACATAGACTTGTATCGTATGACAATGCATCGGTACCGCAACCAAAACAATAATGCGGAAACAATAGTGAACGCAAGTCTTGAAGCAAGGTGAGTGGCATGCTTCAAATTAGGAAGCAATGTTTTCTTGTAAGCTATTGCTTAAAACAATTGTCTATACACTTCATCTACGCGGCCTAAAGCAACGATTTCAATTTTGAAGTTTTTCGGATCGAAGGATTTTTTGTTGTAGCGTGAGATGATGATTTTTTCAAAGCCCAATTTCTCTGCTTCTGCAATGCGTTGTTCAATTCTGTTTACTGCGCGTATTTCACCATTCAAACCAACTTCACCTGCAAAGCAAATTTGTTGTGGTAGTGGAACATCCTCATAAGAAGAGAGTAGTGCGCAAATAATGGCTAGGTCAGTAGAAGGATCTTCTACTTTTAATCCGCCTGCAATATTCACAAACACATCTTTCATGCCAAATTGAAAACCGCCGCGTTTTTCCAATACGGCCAATAATAGTTGCAGTCTCCTTAAATCCAAACCGCTCACGGTTCTTTGTGGTGTGCCGTAGACACTCTGTGTTACAAGTGCTTGTATCTCCATCAACATCGGGCGCATGCCTTCAACTGTTGCTGCAATAGCAGAGCCGCTGAGTTGTTCTTCACGTTGTGAGATGAGGATCTCAGAAGGATTGCTCACAATGCGCATACCAGCGCCTGTCATTTCATAGATGCCTAATTCAGCTGTGCTGCCAAAACGATTCTTGAGTGTACGTAGTATGCGATATGCATAATGTCTATCACCTTCAAACTGCAACACCGTATCCACCATATGCTCCAGAATCTTTGGTCCGGCAATCGCGCCATCTTTAGTGATATGCCCGATCAGAAAAACAGGTGTAGATGTTTCTTTTGCAAATCTTTGCAACTCTGCAGTACACTCTCTGATTTGTGACACGCTGCCTGCGGGTGAATCAATTAAGTTAGATTGTAGTGTTTGGATCGAATCTACAATCACCATATCTGGTTTCAGTTTTTTGATTTCCTGAAAAACGGTTTGTGTAGATGTTTCCGTAAGTAAGTAAAAGTTGGCATGTTGATGCTGAATTCTATCAGCACGCATTTTAATCTGCTGCTCACTTTCTTCTCCACTGATGTATAAAGTTTTGAGTTGGGTAAGTTGTAAACCGTTTTGCAAAAACAAAGTACTCTTACCAATACCGGGTTCACCAGCAACCAAAATAATACTGCCAGGAACAATGCCACCTCCTAGTACTCGATTGAGTTCAGTATCTGTAGTGATGATTCTTTTTTCTTCAGAAGAATCTACATCTCTAAGCGCAACCGTTTTGCCTTGCTTTTTTTCTTCTTTGTAATCATCCCAACCTTGTTTGTTCTGTTGGCCTTTGTCGATGATTTCTTCAATGAATGTATTCCATTGTTGACAGGAAGGACATTTACCTAACCACTTGGTGCTTTCATAACCACAATTGCTACAGAAAAAAGCAGATTTCACTTTACTCATAAGGGGCTAAAGATACAGATCAGGAAAGGGTAGATTGACTAGATTCTACAAAAGCAAAAGGGCCAGCAAAAATGCTGACCCCCTTACTTACTAACCCATTAAATTCTGCCACTAAATTACAATTCTGGAGCAGTTTTCAAAATAAATTTTTGTCACCCCAGCATCATTTTTCTTGCCGGAAAATCATGGTTTGCTTATTTAATCAGCGGATAAGGCAAAATGACAGAAGTTTCTTAATTAATTGATTTTAAATTAATTACGATGCAGAAAACTTAATTTAATATACTATTTGACAGCTCGGAAGCAACTGGTCGTAAATTTGATATGATCTATTCTAAATCATTGTGTTATGAATTCTATCATGTTGGTCTCGCTGATTTTTGTAGGTATCAGTATGCTGGTATCCATGCAGCTAAAATCGAAGTTTACCCAGTATAGTCAGCAGCCCTTGGCTGCCGGGTTAAGCGGGAAGGAAATTGCCGAGAAAATGCTCAGGGATAATGGCATTTATGATGTACAGGTGGTATCAGTAGATGGTTTTCTGAGCGATCACTATAATCCGGCTAATAAAACCGTAAATCTAAGCCCGGAAGTGTATAGTGGCACTAGTATCGCTGCGGCGGCTGTTGCGGCCCATGAATGCGGCCATGCCGTTCAGCATGCCACTGCTTATACTTGGCTGAATATGCGAAGTAAATTGGTACCCTTGGTGCAGTTTAGCAGCAACATTGTGCAGTGGGTATTATTGGCTGGTATATTAGCTATCAATGTATTTCCTTCTTTATTACTGATTGGCATTGCACTGTTTGCTATGACAACCCTCTTTTCTGTGATTACGCTGCCGGTGGAATTCGATGCCAGCAACAGAGCATTGGTTTGGCTGGACAAGGCCAATATTACCAGAGGGCAGGAATCAAGCGGAGCAAAAGATGCATTAAAATGGGCGGCCATGACCTATGTGGTTGCCGCTGTGGCGTCTATCGCTACTTTGATCCAGTATGTTCTAATCTTCTTGGGCAATAGAGAGCGAGATTAATAATTTTAACAAATTGTACAATTTTTGGGAGGCTTCGGCCTCCCTTTTTTATAGATGAACGGCATGAACACATGTGATTATTTGTAATTTATTTAAGCCGAATTCCTACAACAAGTAGCCGATTAAGAACTATTGAATCTATTTTTTGTTGAAAATCAATAGTTTGGAAGAAAAAGATTTATCGACTCTTGAAGCAGCATTTGTTCATTTAGTGCTGTCTTTTTTTTGTTAAATTATTCCTAAGAGCTATATTTGGCTCCATTCTAAACAAAATGCACATGAGAAAAAAGCTACTGCTCGGCTTTTGTGCCATGGTTTTGTCTATTGCCATGTTTGCACAAACAGTCGTAGTGACCGGTAAGGTTACTGACGAGAAGGGTGCCGCTCTCGCTGGCGCTACAGTCAGGGAAAAGAACACCAACAATGCTACCAGTGCGGGTGCTGATGGTTCCTACTCCATCAAAGTGAAGCCCGGTACAAAACTGGTTATCAGCGTTGAAGGCTACGCAAACAGAGAAGTTACTGCTAAGGCCGGTGCAGGTAATGATGTATCACTCACAGTTGATACAAAGAACCTGACCGAAGTGGTTGTAACTGCCTTGGGTGTGAAGCGTGAAAAGAAAGCTTTGGGTTATGCAGTTGCTACTGTTGACAAAAAGCAAATTGAGCAGCGTCCTGATGGTGACGTGGTTCGCTTATTAAATGGTAAAGCACCGGGTGTGGATATCGGTGCAACCAGCGGTTTGTCTGGTTCTGGTACCAACATCATCATTCGTGGTGTATCATCTATTTCTGGTGATGCAACACCTTTGTTCATTGTAGATGGTGTACAGTTTGATGGTTCTACCAACGCGCAATCTGATTTCCGTTATGGTAACCAATCTTCTAGCCGTTTCTTGGATTTGGATCCAAACAACATTGAAAGTGTTAACGTACTGAAAGGTTTAAGCGCTACTACATTATATGGTGCGCAGGGTCGTAATGGTGTGGTGTTGATCACTACCAAGAACGGTGCGAATACACGCGTCAATAAGAAAACTGAAGTAACTGTTAACCAATCATACTTCTCTAATACTGTGGCTAACCTGCCTGAGTATACTGATAAGTTTGGTGGTGGTTTCGATATGTCTACCGGTTTAACATTCTTCTCTAACTGGGGTGCGCCTTTCCAAACACCTCCTGTTCGTGTAAACCACCCTTATAACCAGCCAGGTCTTGCAGGTGCTTTCCCTGAGTTTCAGGGTCAGACTTATGAGTTCAAGCCTTATAAGGATAACGTAAAGAATTTCTTCCGTCAAGGTGCTGTAAGCACTACTTCTATCAACATGAAGGGTAGTGTAGGCGGTGTTAACCTGAGTGCTAACTACTCTTATTTAGATGATAAGGGTTTTACACCTGGTAACAGCGTAAACAGAAATACTTTCGGTATTGGTGGTAATGCAAAGTTGAGCAACAACATCACGTTGAATGCTACTTTCAACTTTGTAAATACTGATTTCAAATCACCCCCTAACTCAGTGAGCTTTGGTAGTTCTGCTGCCAACGGTTCTGGTGTGTTCGCAGATTTGATGTATACACCTCCTGCGGTTGATTTGATGAACTTGCCATATAAGAATCCTTTGACTGGTGGTTCTATCTACTATCGTCCAGCTAACGATATCCAAAACCCACGTTGGACTGTTGAAAATGTATTAACTGGTCAGAAGGTGAACCGTACTTACGGTCAGATCTCTACTAAGTATGATATCTTGAAGAACCTGAACCTTACTTATCGTCTGGGTTGGGATAATTTCAACACGTTTGATTACTACTACCAGAATAAAGGTGGTGTACAAAACCCACTCGGTTTTATGCGTACAGTTAACGCACAAACAACTATTTGGGATCATTACCTGATTGGTAACTATCAAACTGATTTGAATGAAGATTGGAATGTTACAGTTGAAGCGGGTGTGAACTCTCGTCAGCGTAGCGATGACCAAACAGGTGTTGCCAGTCAGCAGCAGATCATCTTTGGTTTGTTCAACCATGGTAACTTCATCAACCAGGCGTTCCGCGGTGAAGATGGTAGTAACCTTAATGGCAAATCAAGTGAGCAGCAAATTGGTGTGTTCACACAGGGTTCATTTGGGTACAAAGATTATATGTATATAACAATAGGTGGACGTAACGATTGGGTTTCTACATTGGAAGCAAGCAATCGTTCATTGTTCTATCCAAGCTCTAGCATTTCTTTCATTCCTACTTCTGCTATTGCTGCTTTGCAGAACAACAAGATTCTGAATTATGCTAAAGTTCGTGCTGGTTATTCAACTAGTGCTCGTTTCCCTGCGCCTTACAGAACTCGTCAGGCTCTGAGTGTAAACGCAAATGCTTTCGTAGATAGAAATGGTACTGCATTGAATACTAACTCAATTCCTAACCGTCTGCCCAACCCTGATTTGAAACCAGAGTTACTGCAGGAATTTGAAGTTGGTTTCGAAGGTCGTTTGATTAACAACCGTGTTAGTGTTGACTTAACTTATTACAACCGTGTGTCTAAAGATCAGATCCTGACACAGGCACTGGATCCTGCAACTGGTTATACCAGCAAGGAAGTAAATGGTGGAGACGTATCTAACAAGGGTATTGAATTGCAACTGGGTGTTACAGCTATTAAGAATAGAAATTTCAGCTGGCAGATTGATATGAACTATACACGCAACCGTAGTATGGTAAGTAACCTGCCTTCTTCTATCAAGCAGATTCCTGTTGCAGGTTATACAGATTTAGGTGCATTCGCTATGAACAATCAGCCGCTGGGTGTTATCCAAGGTTACTATGTTCAGCGTGATCCTAAAAGTGGTCAGCGTGTTGTGAACAGCCAGGGTAACTATATTACCTCTAATGAAATTGGCATTATCGGTAACCCGCTGCCTTTGTGGAAAGGTGCTTTGATCAATACTTTAACGTACAAGGGTTTGAGCTTCCGTATGCAGTGGGATTACACACATGGTGGCGATATTTACTCTACAACAGTTCGTTCACTGTTGGCTCGTGGTGTAACAAAGGATACAGAGTTCGACAGATATGCTCCGGTAATTCTGCCAGGTGTTCTTGAAAACGGTAGACCTAACAATATTCAAACATCTGCTACCAACGCTTACTTTGCCAACTTTGGCTTTGGTGCGAATGATATGAGTATTTGGGATGGTTCTGTCATTCGTTTGAGAGAAATGTCTTTATCATATGCAGTTCCTGAAAGTGCATTAAAGAAGTTACCATTCGGTGGAATTTCTTTCACAGTATCTGGTCAAAACCTTTGGTACTTAGCACCTAATTTCCCCAAGTACAGCAACTTTGATCCAGAAACATCTGGTTTGGGTGTAGGTTCTTACAGAGGTTTGGAATTCATTACTGGTCCTTCTTCAAGAAGAATTGGTGCCAGCATAAGAGTAACCTTTTAATCACCTAAAATCTCGAAACAATGAAAATATTTAAGAAGATAGTAATGGTTGCCGGGGTTGCAGGTCTTGTTGCAACTTCTTGTAACAAGAAGTTCGACTCCATGCTGGAGAACCCCAACCAACCGCTTCCAAGTCAGGCAGATGCTGACTTATATGTAAACCAAATTCAGCTGGCTTTCCCTGGCTATTTCGATGCTATTCAGACTTTCGGTGCTGAATTTACACGTCAAATGGCGTTCACAGGTGCTAACTATACCAATGGTTATTCACCTCAGAGCTATTCAGGTACATGGTCTTCTGCATACACAAGTATTGTGAAGAACGCAGATGCCTTGATTGATTTGGCAGCTCCTAGACGTCAGACCTATCACGTAGGTATTGCGTATATCCTGAAAGGTTATACTATGATGACTATGGTAGACTGCTTTGGTGATGTTCCTTACACAGAAGCCAATAAGGGTAATGCAAATACCAACCCTAAGTTGGATCCAGGTAAGAATGTATATAACACAGCGATCGCTTTGTTGGATTCAGGTATTGCCAATATGGGTCGTACACCTTCCAGCAACGTTGCAAATGATATGTATTACGGTCACTTGAGCGGAACAACTACTCGTCGCGCTGCTTGGGCTACATTGGCCAAAACATTGAAGTTGCGTGCTTATTTGAACCTTCGCTTAAGTGATGCTGCTGCAGCAACAGCTGGAATCAATGCCTTGATTGCTGGTGCTGATCTGATTGATACAGATGCAGAAGACTTCACTTTCCGTTATGGTACACAGCTGGCTAACCCTAACACACGTCATCCTCGTTATAACGATGGTTACCGTGCTTCTGGTGGTGCTGGTGGTTATATCGGTACTTATTTCCTGCATGCAATTGCTGTAGAGAAAATTCTTTTAGGTCAACCTAGAGATCCTCGTCGTGAGTTCTATTTCTACCGTCAAGCTTTCGCTCCCGGTTCTCAGTCACAACAGCCTTGCGCATACAATGCTGCACCTGGCCATTTTGGTCCTGATGATCCATTCTGTTACACATTATCTGGCCACTGGGGTCGCGATCATGGTGATAACAGTGGTACACCTCCTGATGGTGGTCAGCGTACTGTTTGGGGTATCTATCCTGCAGGTGGTAAGTTTGATGACGTATCTGCAACAGCTGTTGGTATTAACGATGGTGCAAAAGGTGCAGGTATTCACCCTATCTGGATGTCATGGTTTACTGATTTCACTTTGATGGAAGCAGGTGTTACTCTGTCTGGTGTTAATCTTACAGCTGCACAGGAGAAAGCATATTTCCTGAGTGGTATCAATAAAAATATGGCTCGTGTATTTGGTTACGGTGCTACAGTTGGTGCTGCGCCATCATCTGCAGCATTAGCTACCGCAGCATCTCGTCAGACTACTTATGTAAACGGTATGTCTAACCTTTGGGATGCAGCAGCAACTGATGCAGCTAAATTGGACATCGGCTTGAAAGAGTACTACCTTACTACATGGGGTAATGGTATTGAGTCTTGGAATATGTACCGTAGAACCAGTCGTCCTCGTGCTTTGCAACCAATGCTGGTAGCAAGCCCAGGTGCATTCATTCGTTCTTTCTACTATCCATCAGACTTTGCTAACTTGAATACGAATGGTTCTCAGAAAGCTGGTCCTGGTGTGAAAGTATTCTGGGATACCAACCCTGATGCGCTGTTCTAAATGATTCATCACTAAACTATGAGTAACATGAAAAATAAATTATCATTCATCGTAGCGCTGGGGCTCTTCCTCTTCGTGGTTGCCTGTAAAAAAGACGGCCAGGATGTATGGAAGTACGAAAACCTCGGTCAGGGTGAAGTATTGAAATTCGATACGCCCAATGCTGTGATCAACGGCAACCTAGATTATTCTAATCTGGCCGGTAGTTCCGTTTCTTGTAAAGTGTATGCTTATGGTGTATTGAAAGCAACAAAAGTTGCGATCTATGCCAGTACACGTAACAATACAGATACCACTACTTGGAGAAAAATCAAAGAAGTAAATCTGACGAACGACAAGGCTACTTTAACTGTAAGCGCTACAGAAATGGCTACAGCTCTTGGTATCGCTGTTACAGCTTTACAGCCAGGTACTCAGTATAACTTGTATAATCAGGTGATTACTGAAGACGGTCAGAAGTTCTCCATTGCGAATACTTTCAGTGACTATGAAAGTAACGTAAACTATAACCACGCTTTCCGCTGGACAGCCACTATCGTTTGTCCTTTCGTAGCACCTATGGCTGGCAACTACGAAGTACTGCAGGATGACTGGGCAGACTGGAGTCCTGGTGATGTAGTTCAGGTACTGGATGGTCCTGGCGCTAACCAGCTGAACCTTCGTAACGTTTACCCAGCACCTTTCTACGGTGTAGTGGTTAACCCGCTGGTGGTAAATGTAAACGCCGCAACTGGTGCAGCAACTGTGCCAAATGTTACTTACGGTAACTATACCGCTTTTGGTAACGTTATTGCCAGTGCTTCTGGTTCTGGTTTTGTATTCTCATGTACCGGTTCAATTACGCTGCGCTTAGCACACGTATATGGCGGTACACCTCAGGGTACATTAACACTCCGCTTGAAGAAGTTATAAACTTTTTAAGAGCAAAATATCTGAAAGGGTCGGCAAAAGCCGACCCTTTTTGTGTTTTATAGCTATAGGTTTTAAGCAAGTCAATTGTCAGTGCAGCAGCTTTTTAATGTATAATGTCTGTTCATCTTGTTAAAAATCAGTTACTTATGGCGCATTTCATGATGCATTAGAAATAAATCGATGTGTCATTTTTATCTCATCTCTTATCGAAATGCTAAATATTTGACTGTTTTTTATAAAATTGCGATCCTTTTAAATCAAACTTCAAATGAGAAAACTAACTGTAGTGCTAACCATGTTAGCTGCTTTGGCTTCGTTTGAGTTATTTGCTCAGACCAAAACAGTTACCGGTAAAGTAACCGACGGTAAGTCGGGTACGCCTATTTCCGGTGTTGCTGTGAGTGTTAATGGAAACAACGTGGCATTAACAGGTGAAGACGGCGCTTTCACTGCCAATGTTCCCCAAGATGCAAAGAAGCTCCTGTTCAAATCAGTAGGTTACGATAATGTATCTGCTGACATCATCTCCGGAACAATGATGATTAAGATGATGGTTTCTGACAAGAACCTAGAAGAGGTGGTTGTAACAGGTTATAAATCTGCGCAGAAACGCAGCTTTGCCGGTTCTGCTGGAACTATCAAGGGTGAAGAAGTGGCTAATGTGCCCATCGCTTCGTTCGATCAGGCGATGCAGGGCCGCACACCAGGTTTGATCCTGCGTGCCAACTCTGGTCAGCCAGGTGCTAGCGGTAGTGCCATCATCAGAGGTAGAGGTTCTATCAACGGTAGTACAGAGCCTATCTACATCGTAGATGGTATTCAGATTGCTGCTGCCGACTTCAGTCAGTTAAACCCTAACGATATCGAGAACATCTCTGTACTGAAAGATGCGGTTGCAACATCGCTCTATGGTTCAAGAGGTGGTAACGGTGTGATCGTTGTTTCAACTAAGCGTGGTTCAACTGGTAAACCTAAGTTGGAATTAGATGTGTACACTGGTTGGTCTACACTGCCTGATTTTAACGATATGGAGTTGATGAATACCAATCAGAAAATTGATTTCGAATTGAGAAGAGGTGGTACTTCACTTTCTTTCTATTCACCAAGAATGATTGACTCTCTGCGTGGTATCAACACCAACTGGTTCAATGAAATTACACGTACTGGTCGTACACATAGTGTTAACGCAAGTGCTTCAGGCGGTAGTGATAAGACAAAATATTTTGCTTCAGTTAACTATTTCACACAAGAAGGTACCGTACGTAATACTGGTTTCGACAGAATTACTGGTCGTATGAACCTGTCACAGGAAGCTGGTAATTTCACTTTCGGTATCAATACAACTGGTACTGTTTCTAATTTTACCAATACTTCAGAAGCAAATACTGGTATCGGTACTCCACTGAACGCTGGTTTGTGGACTAACCCATACGAGCAACCATTTGTACCTGGCCGTTATAATGCTGCAGGTAACTTTGTTGCTGGTGGTACAACTTTAACTCGTCCAAGATTGGCAGAAAGTTTCCAGCCTATTCCAACAACAGATCTTTTCTGGAACAACAACAAGAGCGTAGATCTTAGAGCTGTAGCCAATATCAACGCAGAATACAAGATTCCTTTTGTAAAAGGTTTATCTATTAAGACTGTGTATGGTATCGACTATCGTCAGTTTGATGCAACTGCATTTGTTGATAGAAGAACATACAGCGCTGGTTCTAACCCAAGACCTACTTCTGGTACTTTCGCTAACTTCAGAACAAGTTCTTTTGGTCGTGGCTTCACAAAGAGTTCTCGTATCACTAATACTAACTCTATTAACTATACTAGAACATTTGGTGAGCATTCAATCGATGGTGGTTTGTATTACGAAACTGTTGATTTGAAAGCAAATAATAATAGCAGAACTGTTTTCTTGCTGGAATCTCCTTTCCAGAATGAAGCTGGTGCCACCATCAATGCTGACTTGTTGCCACGTGTTGGTGCAGGTGGTTCTGAAGCATCTTTGCAGTCATATTTCGGTTTGATCAACTACGGATTTAAGAACAGATACTTTATCACTGGTAATATCCGTCGTGATGGTTCTTCTCGCTTTGGTGCTGATAAGCGTTACGCTACATTCGGTGGTGTAGGTGCTGCTTGGTTGATCAGCGATGAGAAATTTATGGATGGTTTGTCTGGCTGGTTGAACCAGTTGAAATTCAAGATCAGCTATGGTACAGTAGGTAACCAAGAAGGTATTGGTGCTTACCAATCACAAGGTGCAGTAGGTGGTCGTTTATACAACGCTACACAAGGCTCTACTGTAACTGAATTGGAGAATACAGACTTACAGTGGGAAGCGCGTAAGAAGTTCAATACTGGTTTCGAATTCGGTATGTTCAATAACAGGCTGAGCGGTTCATTGGATGTGTACAGTGAATTAACTGATAATCTCTTCCTGCCTGCAGAATTGTCTCGTACTACAGGTTTCAACACCCTTACTAGAAACATTGGTGCGGTTAGAAACAGTGGTGTGGAGATTGCAGTTAACTATGATGTTGTTAGAACCAAAGATCTGCGTATTGGTGTGAATGCAAACTACACTTACAACAAAAACGCTGTGGTGCGTCTGACAGATCGCGATACAATTGTTTCTGGTATCGTTGCACGTATCAAGGGTCAGCCAATTCAATCATTATTCTTGGTTGAATATGCAGGTGTAAATCCTCAGAATGGTAACGCACAATATCGCAGACTTGATGGCACAATTACTGAAACATACAACATCAACGATAGAAAGATTGTAGGTAATGGTGATCCTGTTTACTTCGGTGGCTTTGGCTTCGATGCAAACTACAAGGGTCTAGCTTTCTCTGCTCAGTTCAGCTACTTCGGTGGCCAGAGCGCTTACAACAACGAGCGTAACAACTTAGAGAACCCTGACTACTATTATGATAACATGATCACAGATATGTTGACTGAGTGGCAGAAGCCTGGTGATATCACCAGAATTCCACGTCCGGGCAACCCATTTGTGGCAAATACAACAAGATTTGTTGAGAATAACTCTTTCGTAAGATTGAGATCTGTAACGCTCTCATACAATATCCCAGCTAAAATCTTGAACAAAGCCAAGATGCGCTCTTTAATGGTGTACGCTTCAGGTACCAACCTGTTAACCTTCACCAAATTCCGTGGTCGTGATCCTGAGTTTAACTCAGCTTCATTAACAGGTGCGCAGTATCCTGCATTGAGAACAGTTCAGGCAGGTGTAAGACTTGGTTTCTAATTCATCACATTAGCATTATTAAAGAAATTGATTATGAAATACAATAGTTTTAAACTGGTAGTGGTTCTGGCAACTGCACTGGGTTTGGGCGCATGCTCTAAGAACCTAGAGTTGAAGAATCCATTCGGGCTTACGCCTACCAATGCCTTTACTGATCTCGCTTCATTCGAGCGTCAATTGTCTGGTGTGTATGGTGGATTTGCATCACCAGATTACCACAATGGATATACTATGGTTACAGATATTCTCACAGACGACTGCTATGAAACAACAGAGTCTCTGGTGAATTTCAACCAGGTGCATAACTGGCAATATGATGCTGCTGATCGTCAGCGTACATTCTTTACCAGCATGTGGCGTCAGCCTTACAATACCATTCTGCAGGCTAACTATATCATCAATGGTATTGGTGCATTCAAAAATGATAACGAGCGTTACCACAACAGAATTTTGGGACAAGCATTGGCTGCTAGAGCAATTGCTCACTTCGATCTGTTGAAAGCATACGCTGGTAATATCGATCGTAACAGTACAGCTGCTGGTATTCCTGTGAAAACAGATACCAAGATTACTTTCCCTGCTAGAAACACAGTGAAGGAAGTATACGATGCGATCTACAACGACTTGAATCAGGCCATCACTTTATTAGGTAACACAGATGTAAGCATTAACTCTGCTACAAATAAAGGTGGATTGGACATTTGGGGTGCTAGAGCTGCTTTAGCACGAGTAGCATTGTATGCTAAAGATTATCCAACTGCCATCACTGCAGCTACAGCTGTGATCAATCAGTTTCCTTTGGCTACAAGAGCACAGTTCCCTGGTATTTGGAATGATGCCAACAGTGCTGAAGTAATCTGGGCAATCAACAACAACAGTGGTGA